>ERZ842401.1542-NODE-1542-length-32697-cov-10.816647_pt1 | contig 32697 bp, 25 predicted proteins | sample MGYA00521270_ERZ842401 | MGnify/ENA primary metagenome ERZ842401 (study PRJEB31892, sample SAMEA3878208) | bioreactor metagenome | biome: Moose rumen | place: Sweden | collected 2011-10 | study: EMG produced TPA metagenomics assembly of the PRJEB12797 data set...
CACGAAACCCTAAGGTTTTATGACACGAAACCCTAAGGTTTTACGACACGAAACCTTAAGGTTTTACGACACGAAACCTTAAGGTTTTACGACTCCTAAAATGACAGTATTGAAAAGACTTGATTTTTTGTTATGAGGTGACACGTTACTTTTGGCAGTCGCGTTACTATCATAGTATTATGGACACGGAGTTCCTTCTGAAAGGTTCAGTATGACAGGGGTGCAAGTGAAAGCCTGAAGGCTTTTTTACTACGTGCAGGATGACAGGGGCGAATCAGATTTTATGCGGAGGATAGCAGTCGATGTTTTATAATGAAGCGTCAAGATTTGTAGTTCTGTGTTCACGAATGTCAGCTTTTGCAATAATATAGACCATCTGTTCAAAACAGTTTATACTGAATACATGGATGAGCGCTTTCTGCCGATCGGCATTCAGGATTTTGAAAAACTCAGAAAAGGCGGCTACGTGTATGTGGACAAAACAAAATATGTCTACGAACTTGCACGGCTCAGCACTCCGTTTTTTTTGAGCCGCCCACGCCGCTTTGGAAAAAGCCTTTTGCTTTCAACATTCGAGGCATTTTTTCTTGGGAAAAAACAGCTGTTCAGCGGTCTGTACATTTCTGAGAAAGAAAAGGACTGGACTGAATGGCCAGTTATTAAAATCAGTTTTGGAGTGAACAGCTACGAAAACAAAGAACGACTAAAAGAAAGGTTGAATGCAATTGTAACTGAAAATGAAAAGTTATACAAAATCGAAAAACAAAGCGATGATTCTGCAGAAAGATTCGCACATCTCATTCATGCCATTAACGAACAGACAGGAAAACAGGCTGTAATCCTCATAGACGAATACGACAAGCCGATTCTTGACGCTCTCTACACTGATTTTGAGGAGCAGAACCGACAGGAACTCCGAAGCTTCTACAGCCCACTTAAGGACTGTGACAAGTACATCCGCTTCCTGTTCATTACAGGAATCACCAAGGTGAGCCACGTAAACATTTTCAGTGGATTGAACCAGCTGAATGACATCAGCCTGGACAGTGCCTTTTCTTCGTTGTGCGGAATTTCCGAAACGGAACTGGAACAGTATTTTGAACCTGAAATAAAAAATCTTGCGGCCGATTTGAATTGGTCAGTGGCGAAAACCAAGGAAAAACTTGCCGTGATGTATGACGGATACCATTTTTCGCAAGATGCAGAAGGTGTGTACAATCCGTTCTGTCTTTTGAAATGCCTTGGAGCAAAAAGATTCGGCTCATTTTGGTTTGAAAGCGGAACACCGTCATTCCTCGTGAAGACTTTGCAGAACCAGCCCATCTTTTTGGCAAACCTGGTAAACGGGCGCAAGGTAAAGGAAGACCAGTTCAAAAATTACGATCCGGACTCGAAAAACATGCTGCCCGTGGTCTACCAAAGCGGATATCTTACGATAAAAGATTATAACCCTGAGCGGAATGTCTACACGCTTGATTTTCCGAACGAGGAAATAAAATACGGATTCCTCAACGTTCTCCTGAAAAAATTCGTGACTGTTCCCGATGATGATTTGGGGCTTGCCATCGACAATCTGTGCGATGCACTTGAATCGCACGACATCGACCATGCACTTGCCATAATAAAATCTGCGATTGCAGATTTACCTACAATCGTAAAAAAGGACATGTGCGAAAACTATTACGAATCAGTGACGCACTTGATGTTCCGCATGACAGGCTATAACGTTGCATCGGAACTGCAGAATGTGGCAGGCCGAAGCGATGTGGTTGTCACAGTCAAAGATTCAGTCTTTATCTTTGAGCTAAAAATGGACAAAGGACAGGACTTTGAAAAAGTCGCGGAATCTGCCCTCATTCAGATTGACGCAAATGGGTATTCCGAAAGATTTGCCGCAGGCGGAAAGCAGATGTACAAGATAGGCGTAGTTTTTTCAAGCGACGGCAAAGGAATCGTCGGATGGAAGGTAAAGGGCAACTCAAAAAAATCACCTTCGTGATTTTGCGGAATGTCCTACGGTGTTTGCTACATTGTCTTATTCAAAATCTTCTTTGATTACATTCCATGCAGCATCCATGCTGAAATTTTCTTTTACAAAATCTATAGAAGCCTTGCTCATTTTTTCAAGTTGGTTCTTGTCTTCGTACAGATTCAAAATAGTGTTTGCAAACCCTTCTTCAGTGTCTTGTATCATGGCAATTTTATCTATGCCATTGATGCCTTCTGCTCCGACGCTTGTTGTTACAACAGGAACTCCGTTATAAAGGGCTTCTAAAACCTTTCCTTTTACACCTGCTCCATAGCGCAGAGGAACTACGACAATGCGGCAGCTTGCATACAGCTCCTTCAATTCCGATTCAGATACAAAGCCCTTGACCACAACTCCGTTTCCGTCTAGCGTCGTTATTTCGTGCTGGGCATTTGAGCCTGCAATGTAGAACTGTATCGAGCTGTTTCTTTTCCGAATTAGTGGAAAAATAATTATTATCAATTGATTTAATAGTGTATCATAAATATTTTTAAATGTATAGTTTTTTTGAAACCGCTAAATGCTACCGCCTTGAGAAGTTTCCTTATCTTATTTCCTTATCTTATTGACTAAGTTTTACAGTAATGGTAGTATTAGAGTATGATGAATACCGTCCGTTGGGCATTGAAAATCAATTCTACCACGCTGGCTTACCTTTATTATGGTTGCCATTGGTTCTCTTGTCTGCGGAATTCACGCTAAGTTTTGGTGTGTTGTGTGTTTACTAAGTAGGGATACCGTGAACCTTCCGTAAGGAAGGTTCTTTTTTTTGGAGGAAATAAACATGAATGAGGCTATAGAGACCTTAAAGGCTCGTGGTTTTTTTGCACAGTGTACGGATGTTGAAGCTCTGTCTGCACGCATGGATGCAGGTCCTATTACGTTTTATGTAGGCTGTGATCCGACTGGGCCAAGTCTTCATATTGGTCACATGGTTCCGTTTTTTGCATTCCGCCATCTTATAAAATTTGGACATCGCGGTGTCGCCCTGATTGGCGGCGGTACAGGCCGCATTGGTGATCCGAGCGGCAAGACGGAAATGCGCAAAATGCTTGATTATGAGCAGATTGATTCAAATGTAGAGCGCATCAAGGCTCAGTTGGACAAGTTTCTTGGCTTTGACGGTACTCATGCCCTTGCTGCAAACAACAAGGATTGGCTTGAGCACTTGAATTACATTGACTTTTTGCGCGACATTGGTTCTTGTTTTAGCGTCAACAAGATGCTTACATTCGAAGAATACCGTCTGCGCCTTGAACGCGGCCTTTCTTTCATTGAATTCAACTATCAGCTGTTGCAGGCCTACGACTTTTACATGTTGCACCAGAAGTATGACATGATGCTGCAGATTGGTGGTGCTGACCAGTGGGGCAACATTACTGCTGGCGTTGACTTGATTCGCAGAAAGCTTGGTGGTACAACGGAACTGAACAAGCAGCATGAAGTATATGGGCTTACATTTCCGCTCATTATGCGTGCCGATGGCAAGAAAATGGGCAAGTCCGAAAAAGGTGCCATTTTCCTTGATCCAGAACTTACTCCTGTGTATGATTTCTTTCAGTATTGGCGCAATGTTCCTGATGCAGATGTCCGCAAGTTCTTCCTGCTGTTTACATTCCTTGAAATTCCTGAAATTGATGCCATTTGTGCAGGCGACATTAATGCTGCAAAGGAGCGTCTTGCCTACGAAGTTACTGCCGTAATCCACGGTACTGTCGAGGCTGACCGTGCACTTGCAGGTGCCAAGGCTGCATTCAGTGGAGAAGGTGACAAGTCTTCAATGCCGACTGTAGAGCTGAACAAGGCTGACTTTGAAGCCGGCGTTACTGTATGCGACTTGTATTTCAATACAAAGTTGTGTGCCACTAAGTCTGATGCGCGCCGCCTTGTGCAGCAGGGTGGAGCTACCGTAAATGGTAAGCAGATAACCGATGTAAAAGCTGTCATTTCCGCTTCTGATGCAGATTCCGATGGTGAATTTGTTGTTAAGGCTGGAAAAAAGAAGTTTGCACGTGTGGTGCTGAAATAGAACAAGCAGAAGGAAAGGCTATTCTTTTTTAGCCTTTCCTTTTTTTGTGAATGTTTTTTTCAGCAGGTCGGCAATCTTTGCTGCCAGTTTTTTGATGAATGTCCAGATTTTTACAAAGATGGTAGGATTCTGAAGTTTGCGCAACCGTTCATAGCCATCCAAAATTTCATCTTGGGAGAATTCCTTGCGCTGGTTGTTTTCTTCCAGTTCCATTTCCAGCTCTTTTATTTCATCGACATTTGTCAAGACTGTTGCATTTATTGTTTCCCATCCTAATTCCTTTGCTGCAGCAAGCCTTCTGCCACCTGCAATCAGTTCGTGATTTGCATTGACCGTGATGGGGTTCATGAGACCATAGGTGTGCATGCTTTCTTTGAGTGCACGCAAATCGCCCATGTCTTTTCGTATTCGTTTTTTTACTTTCACGTCATTGACTTTTATAAGCATAATTCTCCATGCCCTGAATGTTCTCTTTTTTTACTGCAAGAGCCAGTTTCCTTCGTAATCACTTTCATCGTCCATTTCATTCTGTGCATTTTCTTCGATTTCGTCAAGAAGTTCGCTGTCTTCTTCTGTCTGCTGGCCGACAGGATTGCTGCTTGTAAGGAACGTTAAGTCTGGCATTGCAAGCGGTGTGCTGTTGTCATCGTCAAAATAGAAGTTGTATCCTGCTTTGTAGCGTTCTACCTTCAGGCGGTCAAGTGCAAGGGCTTTTCCCGTGTTGTATGAATGCCGTGTGCATGGTGTTGTCGGTTCTGTGCCGGCAAGGTAATAGGCTGAAATCTTGTGATTGCCGCATTCTGGGGTGAGCAGTCCGCCGCTCACTGAACAAACGTCCATCTGTACTATGCCGTTCGGTATTCGTGATGTAAACGGCTTGTATGATTTGCCAAGATTTGCTTCGTGCATGTAGTCTCCCCAAGCAACACCTGCAAGGGTTGAACCTGTTATGGAAAGTCCCAGTGACTGTCCCGGACGATCAAAACCAAACCAAAATGCAGCTGTATAGTATGGCGTGAATCCAACCGTCCATGCATCCGCCCAGTTTTGTGTTGTACCTGTTTTTCCTGCTGCCGGCATGATGAAAGAGTCTCCATTGCTGTTTTTGAAGGAGAACTTGTTTCCTTTGCCTTTGCGCTTGCGTATAGTGGTATAGGTGGACTCATAGTCCGCACCATAGCGGAGCGTTCCGCTTTCTACGGTCTTCTTGAGCATTTCCTGCATGATGAATGCTGTTTCCGGCGTAATAATCTGTATGCTGTTGCCCATGTTTTTCTGGGCAGTGCGCAATTCTTTTTCTGGGTCTATTTTTACCTTTCCGTTTCGGTCAAGGACGTTTCTGATTGCTATCGGCGTTACTTCTTTTCCATTGTTTGCAAAAGTTGCAAATGCCTTTGCCATTTCTACTGGGCGAACGGAACAGACTCCCAATCCTATTGGATAGACCGGAATAAGGTTTCGTTCTTGTAACTCCGTTTGTTTGAGTCCAAGCAGTGCTGATGCTCTGTTTATGGCAGACTGGAATCCGATTTTGTCCAGTACTTTTATGGAAGGAATATTCATGGAGTGGGCGAGGGCATACCACATCTGTACGTCGCCTTCATATACTCCCTTGAAGTCTTGCAGGATGTATGGTGTTCCATCTTCGTTGTGGAAGACATACGGTGTATCGCTTATGACTGATGTCATTGTAAATTCTTTACTGTCTATTGCAGCGGAATAGTACAGAGGCTTGAATGTTGAACCTGGCTGTAACTTTGACTGCATGGCTCTAATGAACTGGTTTGCTTGATCGTATTTTGAACCGCCGACAAGTGCATCAATGTAGCCAGTTTCGTTTTCAATGGCAACCATTGTTCCTTCTATGGTTGTTTTTTCTACGTTTTGCTGGATGAGGGCGTTTCCCCTGTTGACAATTTCGGTTTTCAGGGTATCCATGCCCAGCATGATGGACATAACGTCTATGACCGGATTGATTTTTTCACGGTATGTTTTTAGTGCAAGCACCTCGTTCCGCTGGTTGCTCACGCGAAGGCTTGGAAGGTTGAACATAAGGCTCAAAAGCGATGCCATTGGTATGTACTGCCTGAATGCGTTGTTCTGTCGTTTCTTTAGGTCGTCTTTGTATTTGCTGTTTGCGTAGGCAATGTAATCTTTCATGATTTCGTCGGCAGCTTTTTGATGCGACAGGTTCAGCGTTGTGTTAATGGTCAGTCCTGCCGTGTACATGTTGTCTGCTCCGTAAATCATGTCGTTCAATGTACGCCGCACATATTCAGAGAATGCTGGAGCCTTGTCTTCGCGCAGTGCATAGGCCGATGTTCCCGTCCGTGTATAGTCAAAGTTTGCCCAGTATGAGTCGAAACTGTCTTCTGCAACTTCCTTTGTAAGGTATCCTTCTTCTACCATTGCATCAAGCACAGTTTGCTGCCGTGCTTTTGCTCTGTTTGTATGTTCAAATGGGTTGTAGTATGCTGGATTCGACAGCTGAATGACCAAGATTGCGGCTTCTGCAGGAGTAATGTAAAGGGCGCTGTGTCCAAAGTAATATTTACTGGCTGCATTGACTCCGTATGTGCCTCCGCCAAAGTATATCTTGTTCATGTACAGTTCAAGGATTTCGTTTTTTGAGTAGCGGCGTTCCATCTGGATGGCCCACCACAGTTCCTTTATTTTTCGGGAGGCCGTCATTTCTGTTCGGTCGCAGTACAAGGTTCCTGCAATCTGCTGGGTGAGCGTTGAACCGCCGCCCAATGTATTATGGGTAAGCACTCCGATAACGGCACGTATGATTGCTTTTGGGCTGAATCCTTTGTGCTCGTAGAAAATGCGGTCTTCACGGGTAAGGAGAGCATCTTTCATGAGTTGCGGCAGCTTTTCAAGGGAAATGAGTTCCCGTTTTTCATCACTTGAAAATTCAGTAATTAGTTCCCCATTTATGTCTAAAAGTCGGGATGGAAGAGCTGTTTCCATCTCTCTGAAATTTTCAGTATTTTTTATGTTCTGGGTAGCGGCAAGTCCTGCACCAAGCAGACCACCAAAAAGAATTGCATTGCAAAGCAGGAGTAGAACAAGCCCATACGGCCATATCTTCTTTTTTTCCATTCAATAATAATAAGAAAAATGTACGTATTTGTCAATGTAAGGACATCTCTAAAACTAGCCTTAGGCGAGTTTTAGAGATGTGCCGATGAGTTCAAATTTGCAGTGCAAGAATTGTCGTTGCAATAGCACGACTTGGAACGATGCATTTTCAGAGTTGCATCGAGAAACTGAGTTTTTTTAAGATTTCTGTAATAAAAAAAGACCGGCCTTTCGGCCGGTTGCCCATCAGGCAACAGGGCGCAAATGGGTGGGAGGGGATAAAATTCTACGCCCTGTATATAAAGTATCGGTAACATATAAGGATTCTTGAATTAAAAAATTAGTCTTCTTCCGTTATCGTTGCATCTATATTGGTATTTATGGAATATGAATGTCCATTCAAGGCGTTTACTGTCTTGACTATTTCGTAACCGCCGATCGAAATGCGGATTGTATGCATTCCCTGTGGTACAGGAATGGAATCTTTGCCTTTGTAGTCTATGATTTTGTCATCTATCTGAATTGCAGCATTGTCTGGTGCTGCTATGCGTATCAGAGGAGTAATGTCTCTCAGCTTGATGTCGAGTGTATGTTTCTTTGCCTGTTCAATCGTAATTGACTTTGTTTCGTTTCTAAAGGAATCGCTTGTTACGTGCACCGTATGAATTCCTGGTGTAATCAAGAGTTCTTGCAGTTTTGATATGGGAGTTTCATCTATAAAGACGTTGTACAATGCGGAGCTTATGTTGTCAGGAGGTCTCACTGTTATGGAAAGCATCCCTTTGTTTATGTATATTGGTTTTGCTGACACTTCAAATTCTGCCTCTGACAGGGAACTGGGAGTTCCCTTCATGACCATCTGCATCCTTAAGAATATTTTATTATGCAGAAAGTCTGGAATCGTGTCTATATATGTAGAATAGGAGTCTTTTTTTATGGTATTTTCACTGTTGAGAGGAATTTTCAGTACAAGGCTGAGTGAATTGCCGAATGTTCCTATTGTTTTGCGTGTCCCCCTGTAGTCTATTTTTTTTTCTGTCGGCTCTGGCTTTATTTCGTCATATAGTGACCATGCTACTGAATCCATCCAGTAGGCAACTTCTTGAGGAACTTTGAACATTATTTCGATGCCTTGAACAAAGGTCATGTCTTCGGGAAGTGAAACGACTATGGCATCGTTTGGTCCTGCTTTGACAAAATTCTTTTCTTCGGCATTTGTTACGGGTAACATGATGGTTTTGTGTACTCTAAATGATTCTGCACTTGTTGTCTGGACAAAAAAAGACAGTAAGAGTGTGACCAGTAGTATTTGGAGCAAAGACGATTTCCGATACTTTTTTAAGTAGTAAAAATCCATTTCCCTTTCATTATACCTCATAATACAATTCATTTCTAGTTAAAGTTTCGTCAAAGTTTCATTTTTAAAAGGTATATAAAGATAATCTCTAAAACGCCAGTTTTTCGAGGTGCACTTTTATCTTTAAAACTTAACTTTACCTATAGGTATTAATTCTTTAGATATTTCTGTGGATTTTCTGCTTCTCCCTTTAATTCTATTTCAAAATGAAGGTGTGGACCCGTAGCCATGCCTGTAGCTCCCACTTTTCCTATGACTGTGCCTTTGCTTACCGTTTGTCCAATGGCAACCTTTATTTCGCTCAAATGTGCATATTTACTGAATGTATCACTGTCATGCTGTATGATGATGTAGTTTCCGTAGACGTAATCGTTTCTGCCTGTATAGTGGACTATGCCGCCCTTGCATGCTAGGACGGGCGTTCCTGTAGGTGCTGCCATGTCTATTCCCTTGTGAAACTTCCATTTTCCACTGATTGGACTTTTTCTCATGCCAAATGACGATGTCAGGACGTATTTTTCCAATGGCAAGCCCATGCCGGAGTCAAGAAAAAAAGCTCTGGCTTCGGGGGAAAACTTTGTGTCTTTAAGGAAATAATATTTTTTTCCATTTATTTCATATATGGGATGGCCTTCGGTCAAAAGCGTTACGGAATGCTCTTTTGCAAGCAGAAAATCTATCTGTGTTTCCGGATGGAGCGGTATGTACAGGCCTGGAACCGTGGGCAAAATGAGTTTTTTCCCATCAATCATGGCATTGCTGTTTTCTATGCCGTTTAAGGTTGCGATGCTTTCCTGTGTAATGGCGCAGCGGGCTGACAGGGTAAAGATAGAATCGCCTTTGACTGTCCGGTACGAATAAAAATTAATGTACGGTTCCTTGCCTGACTTTAAGGCTTTGCGTGCATTTTGTACTTCTTCTTCATATTGTGCATACATGAAGTTTCTCGAAACGAGTTCTGTTATCTCGGGGTAGCGAGGCGTTTCTGCATGTGCAGTCATGAGCAGCAGTGTTGCAATGCAAGTTGCCAGTGAGATCCTTTTTTTCCGCCTGGATGGTTTGTTTCTTTTGATGTAAGCAATAATATGCGTAAAGATGTATAGGGCAAGGACGATGAGTACAGCTGCACTATATGTCTTCGGAGAAAGGAGTGCCCATGCGAGCAGTGGATATGCCATTGCCGTGCCTATTCCAATGCATAATAGTGAAAAGAAAATCAGTATACAAGCAGATTTCATCGTATTCCTATAGGGGAAGTTCTAAAAGCTTTAGCTTTTAGGGGTAACTTTGAACGGGCGACGTTTTGAAGGCTGTAATTGAGCAAATTGTCACAACTTCAAAACTCTATGCCAGGCCAAAAAATCTCCTTTTTCAAGTTAAATCGCCAAAGGTGAATTTTTAGCGGGTGTCTATAAATAAAAAAACAGGCTTCTGAAAGTTACGGAGCACATTCAGAAGCCTGTTTGCTGTTGCAGAAAGACTTATGCTTCAGCAATAGCCTCTACTGGACATGCTGATGCACAAGCACCACAGCTTACGCATGAGTCTGCGTTGATAGAACGCTTGTCATTTACTTCGCTGATTGCTCCAGAAGGACATTCACTTTCACAAGCACCACAATTGATACAGGTATCAGAATTAATTTTGTAAGCCATTATACACCTCAATAATAGTAAATAGAGCTGTTTTAAATGTATCATATCATGTGCAAAAAAGCAATATTGGAAACTATTTTTTGTATGCCGTCATTTTTACAGTTTTAGCGGTTCCCCTGTCTGTCATAAACAAAGGGCTGTACGCGTGTTGCATACAGCCCTTTGTTGCATGTGCTTAATCTATTTTTGCAATTTCAATTGATTTGATTGTAATGTCGTATTTCTTTCCATTTGCATCAAACTGCTTGCTTTCATTTACCTTCAAGTCCAGGAGTTTTGCTCCGACTGGTGAAAGATAAGAGATGATTCCATGTTCAACGTCAGATTCGAAAGGTCCGAGAATGGTAAATGTTTCTTCTGTTCCTGTAGCATTGTTTACGAATGTTACTTTTGTTCCGAATGAAACCATTGCAGATGTAACAGTTGTCTGGTCAAATGTTTCTGCGCGGGCAAGCTGCTCTCTCAGTTTCTTGAGTTTTTCATTCTGGATGTGCTGGGCTTCCTTTGCAGAAATGTATTCTGCATTTTCCTTAAGGTCTCCCTTTTCCTTTGCATCTGCAATTTCTGTAGCAATTTTAGGCAAGATGACGTTTTCAATTTCATCAGCTTCCTTTTTCTTTGCTTCAAGCATTTTTGCAGTTGCCAGCAATCCTTTTGGTGCTTCCTGCTTTGTTTCGGCAACAGGGAACTTGTAGTCAGGATGCTGATCCAGAATTCCCTTGCGGAGCATTGTCTTGTACTTTGAATCAAGGTCTTTGACATCATTAACCATGGTGAACATTCGTGTAATGACATCCGTATCGTTTGAAAGCATGTATGCAAGCATATTGTTGCGTGTACCGCCGTCTGTCTTTTCTGCAAAGAGCAGTGCAACTGCATTGTTGATTGTCTTCTTGTTGTCCGTTGTGTTTACGTGACTGTTGATTTCACGATAGCAGTACGAAATGATGTTTACAAGTGTAACAAGCTGTTTTTCGTAAGAAATGCCAGCTTCCTTGTACCAGTCCTCATTCCTGTATTCCTTGAAGAAGTAGATTGCCGCATTGCGATAATTCCTATAGTCATTAAAGCTGTCCTGCATGAGTTTCTGTACTTTTTCTGTTTTTCCTGCAGAAAGGAGGGCAGAAATGAGTGTTTTTGACAGTACCGTTGGAAAAAGCTTTACGTACTGGGTGTCCCAGTCTGGAAGCTGCCTTACATTTGCAATAAAGTCGCTTTTGAGACTTGTGTTTTTTGAGTCTTTCAGTTCGTTGTACAAGTCCCTTGGATTGTCTATGTCTGAATAGAGCTGTGCAAAGGTGAATGTTGCTGGGTTTGTAAAGCTTGGAAGCTGTTTGCAAACATTCTGTACAGTAAGGTATGCTGCGATTGTCTGTACGTCTGCAGAAGAAGCTGCCTTTATGAAGTTTGCAAAGTAATCGAACATGTCGGCAAGCAGTTCATCGCTCTTGTCAGTTTCATCGTCTGTAATAAAGCGCATGAGGATATCGATTCTTGCAAAGAAATCTTTTTCGGCCTTGAATTCATTATTCAACCGCTCTTCCATGCTGATTTCATGATCACGAACCGTGTGCTTTGAATTGTCCGTAGGGTCAACGCTGAATGTTGAGTCTGTTGCAAATACCTGCTGGGCTTTTGCATGCCAGCTTGTCCATTCTCCTGGTGTCAAGACGGCTGGAACGAGTTCTGCCTTGATTCTTTTGTCATCACAGGAATTGTCAAAGCTTTGAATGATTGTCTTAAGCGTCCATGTAACATCGCTTTTAACCTTTTTGGCAAGTTCTTCCTTTTTGGTTGTTGCTTTCTGAACCCAAATGTGTTCCTTGTTGAGAGGTAAAAGTGCACTTACGGCCATCTTAAGGGACATCTGATGTACTCCGTTTTTCTTTCCGAAGTTTATGGAAAGCATGTCTCCCTCGACCTTTCTTATGATGCCGACTCCCCAAGATCGGTGGAATACGTAGTTGTGCGCATCAAAGGCAATGTGCTTTTCAAAGTCGCTGATGGCTTCAAAAACATCGCGGAATGACTGTGAAAGTCCTGAAAGCCTGATGTAGTCTTCGAGGTGATTGTTGTCAGAATACTTTCCTCGGAAGCATTCTGTAATTTCTTTGCGTGCCCAGTTGTCTTTTTTGTCAATTGACAGAATGAGTTTCAAGATGAAAATAGCAGTGTCCCATTTGGCCGTATCCTTGTAATACTGATAGACTTCCTGCATGAGTGTTGCAGAGCGGTCTTCGCTAATGGATTTTGCAATTTTGCGCTGCACAAGAAGGAAGAAATCGATTTCTTCTGGAATAAGTGAAAAGAGTTTTGACCATACCTCTTTTGTTGAATTGCTGTTCTTTCCTGCAACATAGCGAAGCAGAGCCTTCTTGTAGTAGCTTACTGCAACTTCTTTGTTTCCCTGTGATTCATAGCGTTCTGCGAGGATTTTTGCAACATCAGCTTCTTCAAAGTCTATCTTGACAATCTTTTCATACAGTTCCCATACTTTATCGTTGTTTGTTGATTTATAGTATGCGGCGAGCTTACGGAGTGCAAAACGATTCTGTGGGTCTTCTTCAAGGATGCTGTTGCACAAATATTCTATAAGAATTTCCTTATGATTTTTCTCAAAAATATCGACAATTGAAACAAGGTTGCTGTTGTCGAGTGAACCTTGAAGCAATGAAATCATGCCTGAGAGATAAAGTGCAACGATGCTGTCCTTTGTGTGAGCAAGCTGCTCATCACAAATATCTTTGATGCTGTTTTCACAGTTCTCGGCACGAGTCCTCTCTAAAATGCCTGCAAGCTCTACCAGATTGTTTTTGGTAAAGTTGCTGATGCCTGCTCGTGTCCATGTTTCCTCTTTAAGCATTTCACGCACAGAATTCTCAAGTTCTTCAGACATAAATTACTCCTAAAAAAATGTTTAATAACGTCTCCAACAAATATTTTTATGCTTCACCGGCATATAAATTATATATATCAGGTGCAAGAAGTTTGATTTTCAGCAGGACTTCCTTGATTCGTGTAATTTCCTGCGAAAGATCGTAATAATCAATCAGCCAGAAGTACATGTTTAAAAGCCTTGGCTTTAGCAATGCACTGTTCACAGGATCTTTATTTTCATTTTCTTTTGCATAAATATCCTGTTTCAGTCTTCCAACTTCCTGCGATTTTAAGGTTCTGCGAATATTGAACACTCCGTATAGCGTTCCGTACACGGGAATCCATTCAAGCAATTCTCGGCCTGCGTATCCTTTTGCAGAAACCTTGTCAATCAGTTTTCGTATTAATGGTGAATCAAGCAGTGCCAGATCTATTTTTTCGGGATCCGTAAAAAAAGCCTCACGAAAAATGACTTTTGCAAGCTTGTCTTCGCCACACAAATCGTAGCAATCCGCCATTTCTGCAAGGATGTATGAAAGTCCCTGCATTGTATTGTTTGCCTCTGTAAGAAACTTGAGTGCTTCTTCATAGTTTCCCAGTTTTTTGTGGCAAAGTCCCATTTTCCTGCAGACTTCTGTATGAATCTTTTTATCTGGATCATCATACACTTTGCTGTACTTGTCCAGTGCAAGTGAAAAAATAACCTTTTTAAAGACATAAAGCGTTTCTTCCAGCGGAGGTTCTTCTTCGCGAGCAATGACGTTTGTCTCAAAGATCTTCCAGTGATTTATGATGGCTTCACCATATTCAAAAGGTTCTGCAGACTTTATTTTTTCCAGGTTTGTCAACCAGAATTTGCAGCACAGCAATGCAAATACAAGATCATTGTTTTCAAGGTCAGCAGGAAAGGTATCTTCGAGCAATGCTTTTGCCTGTTGAATGTCTCCTGAAAGTATCAGGCTGTATGCTGTTGACAATGCTGAATCTGATTGAACACCCATAATTATTTCATTATTGCAAAAATGAATGTTTTAGTCAATGAGTTTTTTGTTAAAGTGGACATACATTTTTAGTGATTTTCAAAGCGTTTGTCAAGACCTGTTTTCAAAAAAATATAGAAAAAATGTGTTAAAACGCTGTTATATTTTTATGTAAACGACTTATTGTGAAGGTTTGTACCGTATGCAAAAAAAGACTGCCAGCTATTGGGCAGTCTTTCAGTCTAGAAGTTTTGTCCGTTCCAACCCCAGTCTTTTATTCCCTGATACGTAACATATATTGCATCGCCAGGAATGTCCAGTTCTTTTTTAAAGATGTCGCAGATTTTTGCAGTCATCTTGTTGCATGAATCTGAATTTGTAGATCCGAACAATTGGACAGATACAAAAGCTCCTTTATCAAGTTTTTTTCCTGCAAAATACAGGGAATAGTTTTCTTCAAAACCGAGCATCAGGTATGATTCTGGTTTTCCAAGTAAGGAAATGGCTTTTCCAAGCTCTGTTTTGAGAGTATCTTTTTTTTCTTCGCTCAAAGGTACGGTTATTTTTGAATTGATGAACGGCATGCTGTCATTCTCCTTGTCAAATTGTTCTTGAAATTCAAGATTCTATTCAAGTTCATTTACAACATCAGTACGGAACATGAAGATGTCCTGCGTCTTTAGGCTGTAAACTGAATTAAGCTGGATGCGATCCTTTATTTCACTTACGATTGGTACATCAAATGAATATGTCACGGGGTCATATCCTGAAAGCTTTGCTTCGATTGTGAATACGAAATCTCTGTTTTCCTTTTCTTTTTCTGCACGAATCGGTGCTACCCAGAATGTAAAGCTTCCATTTGAACCTGCGAATGTCTTGAATGGATTGCTCCATCCAGAGTCAATCATGACAGCCTTTTCATCTCCAAGCTTGAGTACCAGTTCTACATCTGTGAGGGCTTCAAAAGTTGAACCATCATATACGTTGCCTGTAAATGTTGGAAAATTAAAGAGTGGCGTTCGTGATGTATCCTGCAAAGAGACATCCAGCGTGGATTTGTGGTATGGACGTTTAGAGGCGCTTACGAGCTTCATTCCTTCAAGTGCAAACCTATCAATGTCAATGGAGAGCTGGGAATCTGCTAGAACAACAGCGTTATTGTGGGTTACGCCACGACCGCTGACAACATAACGGGGAGGAATGCGGTTTAAAACATAGTTGATTGTATCCAAGCGACAGTTTTCACAATCGCATGTAAGCCATACTGCTCCCTTTGCTTTTACTTGGTCATACAGTTCATTTACATGGGTTATGACCTGTTCTTCCATAATATTGTGTATTTTTACCATACGCTGTAGCCCTCCAACATACAAATTCTCCCTATCATTATAGTATAGGGAAAAAAGTATGTCAAATTCTTCTATGAAATAAAAGGCAACCTCTTGAAACTCATTGACCGCCGTTCTTCGTGTATCGTGCAAGACCACCTGCAAGCAGTATGTTGCGGGAACGTTCTGCAAGATCATTTACACCTTCGATACTGACTGTTCCGCTGTTCTTGTGGAGCAGTATCGTAAAGTTTTTTGCATTCTTAAGGCTGTCGAATATGTTTGTAATTTCAATGGTGTCTCCGACTTCTATTTTGTCATAGTCATCGGGATTTTTGAATGTAATTGGAATAATGCCGTAGTTTATGAGGTTCGCCTTATGGATTCGTGCAAAGCTCTTTGTAATAACGGCTCGGACACCAAGATACATTGGACCGAGGGCTGCATGTTCTCGGCTAGATCCCTGCCCGAAGTTTTCAGCTCCCACAACAAAACATCCAGAAAAATGAAGGGCTTCTGCCTTTTTATAGAAATCGGCATCAATGCGCTCATATGTAAATTTGCTGATTTCAGGAATGTTGCTTCGGAATGGGAGCACTTTTGTTCCTGCCGGCATAATGTCATCTGTAGAAACGTTGTTTCCCGCTTTGAGGAGGACAGGCAGTTTAAGGGAGTCTGCACACTCCTTGCATGGAGGGCAAGGCTTGATGTTTGGACCCCTGAGAATTTCCACCTGAGCCGCATCTTTTTCGTTCAAAGGAGGAATGAGCATTCCTTCATCCTGTGCATCTGCTAGAATCTCTTCTTTTGAAAGACGCTTGTCCTTTCCTTCAAGGAGTGAAATGCGACCGTTTTCTGTAAATGCAGGATCAGAGTATTCGAGTGTTGTTGGATCTGTCATAAAGCCTGTAATTGCACTGGCAGCTGCCGTTTCCGGGCTGACAAGATATATTCCTGCATCTGCTGTTCCGGAACGTCCCTTAAAGTTTCTATTGAATGTACGTAATGAAACGCCCTCTGAATTTGGAGCGAATCCCATGCCGATACATGGTCCGCATGCGCTTTCCAAAATGCGGAATCCAGCTCTGATAAGGTCTCCGAGAATGCCTGCTTTGTCTGCCATGAGCAGGGTAGTACGGCTTCCGGGAGCAATGCCTGCTTCTACGCCTGGAGCAATGTGTTTTCCCTTAACGATTGCAGCAACTGCCTGCAAGTCATCGAGAGATGAGTTAGTACAGCTTCCGATTGCCACCTGTGTTACTTTTGTGGAATGCAGTTCCTTGACAGGCTTTACTGCATCAGGAGAATGAGGACATGCGGCCAGTGCACCCAACTCAGAAAGGTTTATTTCAATTATCTTGTCGTATTGAGCTCCATCGTCTGCCTTCTGCTCTGTCCAGTCTTGCGGACGTCCCATGCTTTCAAGAAAGTGTCTGGTTGTGTCGTCGCTTGGGAATATGGAGCAGGTTGCTCCCAGCTCTGCACCCATGTTTGTGACGGTGGCTCTCTGAGGAACCGTAAGGCTTGCAACACCTTCTCCAAAGTACTCGTAGATGGCTCCAACACCGCCTTTTACAGTTTCTTTGCGGAGTACTTCAAGGATGATGTCTTTTGCACTGATTCCTTTTCTGAGCTTTCCAGTTAGTTTTACCCCAAAGATTTTTGGCATTGCAAGGTGAAAGGCTCCGCCGCCCATTGCTACGGCTACATCAATGCCACCGGCTCCAATGGCTATCATGCCGATTCCGCCCCCTGTAGGAGTATGGCTGTCAGAGCCAAGGAGCGTCTTTCCTGGTTTTCCAAAATGTTCAATATGTACCTGATGGCATACTCCATTGCCCGGGCGCGAAAAATAGAGTCCGTATTTTGCAGCAACAGATTGAAGGTAGCGATGATCATCGTGATTCTTAAAATCTGTTTGCAGTGTATTGTGGTCAACGTAGCTTACGCTTACTTCTGTCTTTACCCGAGGTACACCAATTGTTTCAAACTGCAAATAGGCCATTGTTCCCGTTGCATCTTGGGTGAGCGTCTGGTCAATTTTTATTGCTATGTCCCGACCTCGTTCTATTGGAGTTCCTGCCGTAAATGTGCAGCTGCCTGGAATGATATGCTTCTGTATGATTTTTTCAGCCAAAGTAAGCGCCATAGTAAAAACCTCTTTGTTTTTGTAGAAAATAGATACTGTATCATATCCTTTCATACTGTTTTTTACAATAGAATTATGGACTTTTCTAGGGAGCTTTTGTATAATTATGTAAAATGATAGGGTCTAAAAAGTGTTTTGGAATTTTCTGCATGCTCCTGTTCATTGCTTTTGCTTCGTGTTCAAAACGAAATGTCGATGTCCATAGGGCAAGCACGTTGCATGAAGAAGCCGTTATTTTGGAAAGCAGAACTTCATGGGCAAATGAACCTTCCGTACAGCCGATAGAATATGAATCTCCAAATGCAGACGTGGATGAAGATCCTGTTTTAATTCTTCTGTCTCAGGAATGCGAAGATACTCATGGTAATCGTTCTGCCTCCTTGCAGTATCCTTCTCTACCGAATTTTCCAGAACTTGATACTACAGCTTTTTCTGCTGCCCAAAAGGATGCCATAACAGATTTTTGTCGTGCGCTGGTGCAGAATGCCCCGATAGACAGATACGTAATGAACGACTCTCTCTATACTATCGTATTGTTCAAGTACAATTTGGGCAAAGAAAACCTGTCTGTCAAGGACATAACGGATTATGTCCTTGGCAAGCCTTTCATAAATGAAAAAGAATGTCAGTGCCCCGTCCGTTTGTTCTTGAACGATGGTACCCATCTTGACGTGAATGTATATCTTGCAAAGGCAGGACAAAATTGGAAAATTCAGCAGATTGAATATAAAGCAAGGGAGATCACCAAATGACTGTGGATGAAGGCTTGAATACCATAGAGCGAAGTATTGTCCTTGATTACATGAAGGAAACTGCTACTCCTGTTACGGTGACTGTCCATGAAAAAGATTCTCTTCAGGTGTTTCCTGTTGTCGTGAATGCTTCTGACGTATATGTTGCCGGTGAAGAAACGCTTCGATTGAGCAATACGGTAAAGAACCTGTCTCCTTTTGTTGGAAAGCATGTCAGGGTGTCGTTTTATTACAACCATGTCGGTCTTTATTTCATTAATACGCTTGTGGAAAATCAGTACGGCTATTTTATTGACGTTCCAAAAAAGCTTATGCGGGTAGGAAAGCGGAAAACGACTGCAAAACCAGCATTAAGTGCTGTCATTTCCTATGCGGCTCGCGGAAACAAGAACATATCCATTAGTGCATACCCCAAAAAGGAATACACGCTGTTTGCTGTTCCTCAATGGAATTCCGTTGAAGCAGCATTGCAGTCTACTGCACAGGATTTTTTTGAACGCTTTGCATACAGGATGGAGATTCAGGAAAATGATGACATTTCCTTTTTGATTAGTGTGAGCCGCTATTTGTGTCAGCGGCTACTTACTGTTGCTGTAGAAGGAACTGCGGAACCTCTTGACATCATTTATGTCGATACTTCAAAAATTGTGTTTGGCTGCATGAATCAGCTGGATTCCCTTAAAGTGGGTAATGAATACAAGCTTCGTCTTGTCTTTCCAATTGGTGCCAGCCCCATATTGAAAAGAACGGTGCAGGTGTGCATAACGGTTGTCGATACCTATGCAAATGCAGAAGGAGACATTCAGTGTTTTCTGTGTCATTTTAAGAACATGCAGGTTGAGGACCGGCGTTTTTTGCAGGAACAGAAACCTCTGAAACTGCTTTAGAGAGTACCTTTAGTTCGTCCTCTTTTTGGTTCCCATTATGATGGCGACAGGGCGCAGAATGTCTATGTTTTCGCAAATGATTTTAATGATTACCATGAGTGGAACAGCGAGAACCATGCCTACGAATCCCCACATCCAGCCCCAAAAAGACAGGCTTACAAGGATGATGAACGGTGAAATGCCAAGGTCTGTGCCTTCCCATCGTGGTTCGATGATGTTTCCCAGGATAAGGTTTACGCTCAGTACCAGTATGGTAACAAAAATAATATGTCCCCAGTTTGGGTAAAACTGAAGAATTGCAAACAGTATGGTGCCTGAGCAGGATATTGCTGAACCGAACGTCGGAATAAAGTTGAGCAAAAATGCGATGAATCCCCAAATGATGGGAAAGTCCATGTCGATTACAAATGTTCCTACGAATACAAGCAGTCCTGTCAGCAGGGAAATCATAAATTTAATTGAAAGAAAGTGCGTCACTTCTGTAACTGTGTTCCGTGCTATGTTCATGATTTTCAGACTCGTATCTTCATCTGAAAAGGCAAGTGAAGTCTTTGTCTTTAGCGATTCAAATTCAAACAGCAGGAATACGAGGAACAGCAGTACAACAAACACGGTCTTTGAAAATGATACAAGGCTGCTGCTGAATGTTATGGCAAAATTCTGCACCATTGTCCGAACGTTTAAGGAATTCCATAAGTTGTTGAACAGGGAAAGATCTTCATCAAAGGAAATCTTGAATGTCTGTGCAAAAATCTTGTAGATGGCCGTAAAACGATCTTCGTATTTTGGATAGGTGCTCAGAATTGTCTTTGTAGAGCTTATGAGCAGTGTTCCTATAAAATAAAACAGTATGAGTACCACTGCTATGCAAAGGAAAATGCTGATGGCCCATGGAACATGCAGTTTTTTCAGCTTGTTACAGATAGGATAAAAGACGAAGGAAAGCATCGTTGCAACCGTAATGGGAATGCAGAACGATGCCGTCAGTTTCAGAATGGCTGCAAAAGCAAGCAGACTAACTAAAACCAAAACAAGAAAAATGGATCGAGCGTAGTTAGTCTGTTTTTTCATGGTCATTCCTCTTTAATTTTTTTTCGGGTTTATCTTGTCAAATCCACAGAATGGTACAAGTACTTCTGGTATTGTTACTGAACCGTCAGCATTCTGATAGTTTTCAAGGATTGCAAGCATTGCCCTACCAACAGCTATTGCTGTTCCGTTGAGCATGTGTACATATTTGTTCTTGCCATCATCGTCCCGGTACTTGACGTTTAGGCGGCGTGCCTGATAGTCCGTACAGTTTGATGTTGACGTTACTTCGCCGTAGTCCCCGTCAGGATGATTTTCGTCGGCACGTCCAGGCATCCATGCTTCCAAGTCCCACTTTCTGTAAGCCGGTGCTCCAAGATCTCCCGTACAGGTGTCAACAACTCTGAAAGGCAGTCCCAGTCCTGTAAAGATTTCTTCTTCAATAAGGCGGAGTTTTTCGTGAATTTCATTGCTTTGTTCCGGCAGGCTGTATACAAACATTTCAACCTTGTCAAACTGGTGTACGCGGTACAAGCCTTTACTAAAGTGTCCTGCTGCACCTGCTTCGCGGCGGAAACAGTGTGAAAGTCCGCAGTAAAAGAGTGGAAGCTTTGCCTTGTCAAGGATTTCGCCTGAATGGTAGCCGCCCAATGTGATTTCGGCAGTTGCAACAAGGCATGTTCCTTCTTCTTCAATGCAGTAGACGTTGCTTTCGTTGCCACGTGGGTTAAAGCCTATGCCTTGCAGAATTTCCTGACGGGCAACATCCGGCGTAATGAACGTTGTAAAGCCATGCTTGCGCAATGTGTTCAATGCATACATGATAAGTGCCTGCTCAAGGAATACGGCTTCGTTTTTCAGATAGTAGAACTTAGGACCCGATACCTTTGTTCCACGATCAAAGTCAATGATATCAAGTGATTCTCCCAGCTGTACGTGATCCTTTGGCTTGAATTCAAATTTGCGTGGAGTTCCGACTTTCTTGACTTCGAGGTTTTCTGTGTCAACCTTGCCAACCGGAACGTCAGGATGTGCCATGTTTGGAATCTGTCTGGCTGCTTCATCCAGCTTTACGTCTACTTCAGCAAGCTTTTTTTCCATTTCGGCAATGTCATTTTTCAGAGTTTTGCCTTCTTCTACGTATTTCTTGCGAGTTTCATCATCGAGTTTCTGCTTCATTGAAGCTGCGTTTGCATTTCGTTTCTGCTGCAGGCTCTGCAACTGAGTTGTAAGCGATGTATGCTCGTCAAAAAGCTTTACAACAATATCTGCATCTGCAGTCATATTTCTGTTTTTAATGTTTTCTTTTACGGCTGCAAGATTTTCTTTTATAAATCTATAGTCCAACATAAATGACCCCTCATGTTTTATAATGATAGTGTGACCAAAGTATATAGAAAATACTGATTTGCTTCAACATATTAGCGTATGTCAAAATAAAAGCGTTCTATATATGTTATGCGCTCGTTTGCCTTTTCCCATACGGAGCTTTCCGGATACTGACGGATGATTGTCTTGTAAATGGCAAGTGATTTTTTTATGTCTCTGAGTGCAGAAGGCGATTCCAAAATCCTTCCCTGCAGGTACATGCCTTCATCCATGTTTACGTCTGTTTTTTCAAAGAATGAGTCAAGATATGCCATGCACTGTTCATATTCCTTTGCATCGAATGCTTTCTGTGCCATAGACAGAATTTCGGAAGAAGAAAGATTGTCGGTGTTGACAGATGCGGATGATGCCTTTTGTTCTGATTCTGCACCTTTTTTTTCTGTTGCAGTTGTGCTTTTGTTTGACGAGACGGCATTGGAAGTCTGCTCTGTCGCGGTTGTATTCTGAATGACCGTTGCCCCCCCCGAAGTAGCGTTGACTGTCGTTGAGTGTCTTTCCTGTTCTGTTTTGGGTTCCGTCGCCGAAGCTGCCGTCTGTTTTGCCGGTGCTGAAAAGGCTGTATCAATGGGATCGTCTGCACTTTCAGTATGCAGTTCCATTGCGTCTGCTGCTTTTGCAAGGATGGCAGATGATGTGAATGATGGGCGAGGAGGTACAATGTCTGCATATAACGGTGCTTTTATGTGGTCCGATGTCCTGCTTGCTCCCTGTATCGTTACTGCCAGATAATCATCGATATATTCACCCGTAAGGGCATCATTTTTGAAAAAGTGCAGTATTGTAGAACCCTCTTCTCTTCCTCGCAGGGTAAAGGCTGTTGTTTCTTCATTCATTTTTCTGCCTGAATATTTCAGCAGGGATGTTGCATCTATTTCGCCAAGATAGATCCATCCTATTCCTGGGTATTCAACGTCCAGATACTGGTTTTTCTGCAGAGTTACGGTTCTTGAAGGAATTGTCTGTGCTGGAACATGCATTTCCGCATCGGCTATGCTTTCCTGTCCCGTCAGTTCTTGCGAAGTGACGTTCGCTGAAAGTGCGATGGCAACGAATGCCATAAGGAATGGTGTCTTCTTCATGGAGCAGCCTCCGTTATTTTGTTTATGAGCGCATCATTTGCGTCTTCCAAAGATTTCATGTTGGAGTCATTCGGCATGGAAAACCATCTGTTCAGTTCTTCGTCACTCCATGTATCTTCCGTGATGCGCGAAAAATAATAATCTTCCGTCATTTTTATGTCGGCAGGCGGCAGAAAGTCTTCTTTTTTGCTGAAAACTTCTTCTGGCAAATTCAGATTTTTCATTTTTTTTTCAGAACTGGATCTGGAACCTGCGGTGCCGATGAGGATGAAGATTGCGGTCAATGAAAGAAAAATCAGAATGCAGAGGATTGCAACGGTAAGTTTACTGTTTTTTTTAACGAAATCTTCTGCGTTTGCCTTGATATTGTCAATTATTTCCATTACTTTGTTCCGTCTCTTCTATATTTTCGGCAGTTTGTCCTTCAACTTGTGGGGAATCTTTTTCAGATATCTTTAATGTGCCGTCGGGATTGTGTTCCCTTCGTGGCGGACGAGGAGGAATGACGATGCCCTCTTCTTCTGGAATGTCTTCTTCTTCAAACGTGTCCGCATCATCGAACGTTGCCTTGCCATTGATGGTGTCCTCATCCAACTTTAGCTGGACAACGCTGGTAATTCCACTTTCTTGCATGGTTACACCAATCATGCTGGAAGCTCCCATAACGGTTTTGCGGTTGTGCGTAATGACTATGTACTGGCTTACATTTGCAAAGGCTCTCAGAGCATTTACCAGACTTGAAACGTTCTTGTCGTCAAGGGCTGCATCAATTTCATCCAAAAGGCAGAATGGACTTGAACGGACCTGATACGTTGCAAACAGCAATGCCATTGCCGTCATTGTCTTTTCTCCTCCAGAAAGCAGGGAAATGTTTACGAGCTTTTTTCCTGGCGGCTGAGCAAAAATCTCTATGCCAGTTGTGAGCACGTTGGCTGGGTCAACAAGGCGAAGCTCTGCACGTCCACCGCCATTGAACAGTCGCCTGAACATATTGTGAAAGTTGCGGCGAATCTTGTTGTATGTACTCAGGAACAGTTCTGAAGATTTTGTCCTGATTTCCTCGCTAACGCGTACAAGATTTTCCAAAGACTTTTTTGTGTCATCGTAACTCGCCTGCTGTCGTTCGTAGCGTTCCTTTTCTTCTGCAAACATCTCAATTGCCATAAGGTTGACTTGTCCCAGATCTGCAATTTTCTGGCGTGTGGCAGTCAGCTTTTCCCGCAGTTCTGAAGGTGTTGCTGTAATGGTGTACATGCGCTCTTCAAATTCCATAAGGTCGCGGGAATAATTGTCCTGAAAGTTCTGCTTTACATTGCGGATTTCCGTATCATTTTGCACGATGGTAACGCTTAAGTTTTCCAAACGTGCCTGATACTTGTTTTTTTCTTCCTGCTTTTTCTTTAGGGCGTTCTCTTTTCCGCTTGCCTTGCTGTTGCATTCTGCAATCTGTTCATCCAGCCTGTTCAGCTCCTTGGTCAGGGCAACACCCTGTTCTTCAAGCTCAGCAATCAGTTCCTCTGTGTCTGCAATCTGCTCATCCATTTCGTCTTTATGCTTCATTTCATTGAACAAATCGTCTTTCTGTTCTTTGAGTGCAGTTTCTTCTGAAGCAAGCATTTTGCGATGGGTGGAAATCTGCTGTTCGCAAGAGGTAATCTGCTGTGTCATCTGAGCTTGGGTTATGCGCAACTTGCTGAGCGTATTCTTGTAGTCGTCAATTTTGTCGGACAGTGTTTCATTGACGGAAAGTAGTTCTTCGTTCAGCTTGGACAGGTTCTGTATGCTTGCAAGGTTTTCTTCGATAAGCTGGTCGATGTTTCTTTTTTTTGTGATGATTCCTTCAGGGGAAAGGAAATCGTCAATGAATTGTGGTGTTGTTTTGGTATACGCATCTATCAGTTCTGAAAGTTCTGTCAGCATTGCTCCTATTTCTGTAAAGGCTGCAACGGCATCTTTGCTGAATTGGGCTGCATCTTTTTCTGAATGCGACGGAAGGGAGGCAAAGTCGTTGAATATGTTTGTACGTCCTGCTGCGTAAATCTTTATTTTTTCAAGAACGGTAGATACATTTTCCTTTGCCTTTTTGTTTGCAGATGATGAATACCCTGCATTTTTAAGTTTTGCATCAAGTTCCGTTACGATGTCTTCGGTAAGCGATGTCAGTTGCTTTTGAAGCTCTGATCGCGTGTCATCGAGTTCGTGGATTTTTCGATTGTTTTCGGCAATCTGCTTTTGGTTTTCTTCTATTTGAAGGGACGACTGCTTTATGTTTTCAACAAAGCTTTCGATGTTTTTTGTGATGTCTTCAAGCTTTTTGTTTTTATCGTACAGTTCTGAGTTCAAGCTGTCAATGTCATCGTTATAGCTGTCTATGCGTTCCTGTATGTTTTTGATGCGGTTTTCAATCTGACCGATTTTTTCTTTCATTCCGCTCTGCTGCACTTTCATGTCTGAAAGCCTGTTCTTTTGGGCGGAATGCTCGGAACTGATTTTTACCACTTCCATCTGCTTTTTGTTGACAGTTTCCTGAAGTTCTTTGATTTTATCTGTGTTTTCGTTCAGATTGTTGTAAATTTCTTCAATCTGCCGTACCAGTTCATCACGCTTTTGTTCTATTTCCTGAATGTCGTGCTGATGCCGGGCTTTGTCCTGCGTAAAGCTTTTTAAGCGCAATAGCTGAATGTCCAGTTCGTATTCAAACTTTTCATCGTTTAGTTTGCGGTATTTTGTAGTCTTGTCAGACTGTGTCTTGAGGGTTTCGTAGTTTCTCTTGGTTTCGGCCAAGGCAATGTCAATTTGAGCTAAGTTTGCGCGGGTTTTTTCCAGTTCCCGCTCTGCTTCTGCCACATCAGCCTTGCTCCTGCTTATGCCTGCGGCTTCTTCGAACAGGTAACGGCGATCCTCTGGTTTTGAAGACAGAATCTGGTCAATTTTTCCCTGTTCCATTACAGAATAGGCTGATTTTCCGATGCCAGTGTCCATGAAAAGCTTTCTGATGTTTGTTGCACCAACTTGTGTTCCGTTCAGAAAATATTCATTTTCACCAGAACGGTACAGCCTTCGCTTTATGGATATTTCTGTATCGTCAAGGGGAAGCAATCCATTGTCATTTGCAATTGTAAGTGTTACTTCTGCCATGGAAAGTGCAGGTCGAGATTCTGTTCCATTGAAAATGACATCTTCCATGGAAGATGCACGAAGATTTTTAGATTTATTTTCAGCAAGTACCCATTTTATTGCATCAACGACATTGCTTTTTCCACAGCCATTGGGGCCCAGCAGGGCTGTAATTCCGTCTGCAAAATTGATATGCGTTCTGTCCGCGAATGATTTAAAACCGAATATTTCAAGACTTTTTAGAAACACCGAACATCCCCTGATAGTAAAGTCCATCTATTATAGCGATATTGACTTTGTTGAACAATGGGGTATTTATACGATTGAAATGGGAGCCGCTGTGTTGTCACTCACAAAAAAGTGATTGAAGCATAAATCAAATGTTTTTTTTGTTACAAACTCCAGTTTTCTGCGCACAATCGTTACGACCAGTGCATTTTATCACAAAATCCAGTGCGTTTTGTCTCAAAATCCAGTGCGTTTTGTCGCAAAGTCCAGTGCGTTTTGTCGCAAAATCCAGTGCATTTTGTCGCAAAATCCAGTGCGTTTTGTCTCAAAATCCAGTGCGTTTTGTCTCAAAATCCAGTGCGTTTTGTCACAAAATCCAGTGTGCTGCATTTTTGTTGCCAATGACGGCTTCGGCACGTTCCAAGTATGGGCAATCTTGACACCATTAAAGCCATTTGCTACAGTTTAAAGATGAAACAACTGATGTTAGGAAACGCGGCGGCTGCTCGCGGACTGTATGAAAGTGGTTGTGCGGTTGTTTCCAGTTATCCAGGAACTCCCAGCACAGAAATCACGGAAGAAGCAGCAAAATATAAGGAAATATACTGTGAATGGGCGCCAAACGAAAAGGTTGCGCTCGAAACTGCATTTGGTGCAAGTCTTGCCGGCAAGCGTGCTTTCTGCGGCATGAAGCATGTCGGTCTGAATGTTGCTGCAGATCCTCTTTTTACCATGAGCTATACAGGGGTGAATGCTGGTCTTGTTGTAGGGGTAGCCGATGATCCTGGAATGCATTCCAGTCAGAATGAACAGGACAGCCGACACCATGCCATTGCTTCAAAAATTCCTATGCTGGAACCTTCTGATTCCGAAGAAGCCCGTGAGTTCATGGACATTGCATATCACATTAGTGAAACATTTGACACGCCTGTGCTGTACAAAATGTGTACGCGCATTGCCCACAGCCAGAGCATTGTGGAAACGGCAGAGCGAAAGAATGTTCAGTGTAAATCCTATGAAAAAAATATTTCAAAATACGTAATGGCGCCTGCCAATGCCATCCAGCGCCATCCGTTTGTGGAGCAGAGACTCAAAGACATAGAAGAGTGGTCTGTCACAAGCGGCATTAACCGCATCGAACAGGCTGACGCCAAGTTTTTGCAGGATGGAAAGGCGGAAATCGGCATAATAACGTCTTCAACTTCGTATCAGTACGCAAAGGAAGTCTTTGGCAATACTGTTTCAATATTGAAGCTTGGAATGGTCAATCCGCTTCCTGCAAAGCTTATAAGGGATTTCGCTTCCAGCGTAAAAAAGCTTGTCATAATAGAAGAACTTGATTCAATCATAGAAAACTTTTGCCGTACACTGGATTTGGGTGTTGAAATTCATGGCAAGGACATGTTCGGCCTGTGTGGGGAACTTAGCCAGAATAAGATTGCCGCTGCATTCGGCAGGGAAGTGCCGTCTGGCACACAGCTTGGCGTGGACATTCCAGTGCGTCCGCCTATCATGTGTGCGGGATGTCCTCATCGTGGCATGTTCTACGCCCTTCACAAATTGAAGGTAACTGTATGGGGCGACATTGGATGCTATACGCTTGGTTCTGTTGCACCTCTTTCTGCAATGGACGTTACGCTGTGTATGGGTGCATCTTTTTCGGGGCTTCATGGCTGGAACAAGGCTGGTGGTGCAGAAAACGAAAAAAAATCGGTTGCTGTAATAGGTGATTCAACGTTTGTCCACTCAGGAATGACGGGATTGGCTACCATCGCCTACAATCAATCTGCTTCTACCGTGATTGTGCTTGACAACTCCATTACGGGCATGACAGGCCACCAGCAGAACCCGACTACAGGCTTTGACCTGTACGGAAATCCTGCAGGGCGTATCGATTTGGAAGCACTTGCAAAGGCAATGGGAATTCAGCATGTGCGTGTCGTTGATCCTTACAATATAGGTGAGTGTGAAAAAGCTGTAAAAGAAGAACTTGCGTTTGATGGTCCAAGCCTTATTATCAGTAGGCGTCCTTGCGTCTTGTTAAAAACGGTAAAGCCTCTGCCTGCACTGAAAGTAGACAGTGAAAAATGCCGTTCTTGCAAGATGTGCATGAAGATTGGTTGTCCTGCAATATCCATGAAAAATGGAAAGGCTAGCATAGACGCAACGCTGTGCGTGGGCTGTGGTGTATGTTCACAGCTGTGCAAGTTTGGAGCACTGTAATTTTCATTTGCATTGTTGCCGGCATTTCGGATGCCGGCTTTTTTTTGTCTACGGTGCTGTACATGATGACATGAAATCGATTTCTGTTGTCTTGACTAACTTTTTTTCATAAGGTATTCTTCCTTTTCAGGTGAAAATATGAGTCAAATTTCAGGAGTGCTCGCTCAGCTTGAAAATACTTCCGTTTATGACATTCTGGTAAAAATGGAAGAGGATTATGAACGGATTGCAATGGAGCAGGGCGGTTGGTACGAAAAAACTGATTTTACCTGTCCTGCTGGTTGTGGTTACTGTTGCAAGGGATTTGAACCGGACATTTTTGATGGAGAGGCTCTGTACATGGCTGCCTGGCTCTTGGAAAATGACCGTTCTACTGCTTTAAAGGTTTCAGAAGGGGAATATCCTTTCATGCATGATGATGGCACGTGTCTTTTTTTTAATGACAGTTCTCCGTTTCATTGTTCCATTTACAATGGGCGAGCCTTTGTGTGTCGACTTTTTGGTGCTTCAAGCTTTCGTTCCCCATCGGGTGAAAAGATGTGGCGGCCATGTAAATTCTATCCTGATGAATATCTTTTGACACATGTTCCGCCTCTTCAAAAAAAGCCGTATTCAGAACTGGAAACGGAACAGGTACTTGGAGCAGTGCCTCCTCTCATGAGCGATTTAACGCAAGAAATCGTCAGCTTGTCTTCAGGAGAAGCTTTTTTGATTCACGAGATTCTGCCTCAAAAAATCAGATATCTGTTGTGGCTTATTGCCATGAATGATAATGGAAATGACAATCCGAACGGAACACCCTCTCCTGTTGCTGCATAGTGTTGTACCGTTATTTGTCACGGGCAAGCTTCATGCCTGTCACCGTAACGAATGCAACTTTCGTTTTCTGTTCGTCTTGTATGTCTATGCTGTACAGGCATGTTGTGCGACCGTCTTTTATGAGCGTTGCTTCTGCTATCAGGCTGTTTCCCTTTGCCATGCCCGTAAAGTTTATTTGACTTGAAATAGATACTGTCTGTACAGCATTAAAATTAGATGCAACTGCAAAGGTATAGTCTGCAAGTGTAAATATTGCTCCTCCCATTACGCCACCGTAGGCATTTTTGTGGGCATCGGTTATGGAGAGGGAACACTTTGCATAATGCTCTCCCACATCATCAATCTGAATGCCTGTTGTTTGAGTGGCATACGTATCTTTTCCGAAAAATTCACGTGCTTTTTCCAATGTTTCTGCTGTACAGTTCATGATATCCTAAATCTCCTTAAGCTCTTCCTGGCTTGCCATGTGTATGCCAGCTCTATCAAGGACTTTTTCTGTTTCTGCAATGTCCGTGCAGCGTATAACCATGTATGCACTGCCAGACTTGTGCCCCGTAAATCCGTACATGTATTCTACATTGCGGTTGTTGTTTGCAAGGAGTTCAAGAATCTTGTTAAGGCTGCCTGCCTCATCTGGTATTTCCAAGGCAATTACGGGTGTTGCCTTTACGATATATGCAGAACGTTCAAGGGCTGCCTGAACCTGAACTGGATTGTCAACAATAATTCGTGCTATGCCAAAGTCACTGGTGTCGGCAATTGAAATTGTCCTCATGCTTATGTGGTGCTCAGCCAGTACTTTTGTAAGTTCAGAAAGGGCATTTTTCCTGTTTTCGATGAAAATTGAAATCTGTGTTATTGTCATGCGTTTTCCTCCTTGTCAGTCTGCTTTAGTCATGAAGTTTTCTTGTGTCGATGATTCTCTTCGCCTTGCCTTCGGAACGTTCGATGCTCTTTGGTGCAACGAGGGTTACCTTTGCCTTTATCTGAAGGACAGTAAGCAGGGCGTTGGACAAGTCTTTTTCCAGTTTGTTTACTTCTGCAATGACATCGCTGAATTTTTCTGGAACCATTTCGACCTTGATTTCAAATGTATCGGTATTGTTTACACGTCCTACGATAATCTGGTAGTTTGGCGGATATCCGTTCTGAAGGAGAACGCCTTCAATCTGGCTTGGGAATACGTTTACACCGCGTATGATGAGCATGTCATCGGTGCGTCCCATTGGCTTTGACATCCGTACAAAGGTTCTTCCGCATGCACACTGTCCTCTGTTGAGCACTCCTATGTCTTTTGTACGGAATCGCATGAGGGGAAACGCCTTTTTTGTTATGGCTGTAAAAACGAGTTCTCCCTTTTCGCCGTCGGGGAGTCGCTTTCCTGTTTCAGGATCAATGGTTTCAACAATAAAATGATCCTCGTTTACGTGCATGCCCTTTTGCTCAGAACATTCGTAGGCAACCCCCGGTCCCATGACCTCTGTCAGTCCATATATGTCATAGGCCTTGATGCCTAGCGATTTTTCTATGTCTCGCCGCATTTCTTCCGTCCATGGTTCTGCGCCGAAGATACCTGCCTTTAAACAGATGTCGTCCGGAGTAAGCCCCATGTCTTTGAGCGTTTCGCCAAGATATGCAGCGTAAGACGGTGTACAGGCAAGAACGGTGGACTTCAAGTCTTGCATGAACGTAATCTGCCTTTTTGTATTGCCCGAAGAAATTGGAATTACCTGACAACCGAGTCTTGTAGCTCCTCCATGAACGCCGAAACCGCCGGTAAAAAGACCATATCCGTATGCTACCTGAACAATATCGTTTTCATCGGCACCGATTGCAACGAGCTGACGGGCCGTACATTCGTCCCAGATGTCAAGGTCTTCTTTCGTATAGCCTACGACAATTTGTTTTCCTGTCGTTCCAGAAGATGCATGAATACGTACAACCTGACTTCGTGGAACGGCAAAAAGTCCATACGGGTATGTTTGCCGCAAGTCGTCCTTACACGTAAAGGGAATTTTGTCCAAGTCATCGAGTCCTTTGATGTCGTCCGGCGTGACACCGGCTTCTTCGCATCTCTTGCGGTAGTATGCTACGTTTTCGTAGACGAGACGGAAGTTTTCGGCAAGTCTTTTGCCCTGAAGTGTTCTGAGCTCTTCCAGGCTCATACATTCTTTTTCTTTCTGGAAATATTTCAGTGCCATGTTATTCTCCGCGTCCTAGCTTAAATGCCTTTTTGTTTACTTCAAGAAACTGTGGTTTTACGAGTTTTTCTATTGCTGACAGCCACTTGTTTTCGCTAAAATCCATGTATCTGGAAAGCCGCCCCATGAGCACTATGTTTACGGCTTTTGCTGTTCCTGCCTGCTGTGCAAGGGTCAGGCAGTCCAGTGCATCTACCTGTAGGCCTTTTTCCTGCATGAGCTGTTCAAGATGGGCTGGATATTCTGCGGCTCCTGTAATGACAGGCATTGGATCTATCTGCTGTGTGTTTACTACTATTTGTCCGTCTTTCTTTAAATAGTCAGCATAGCGGGCTGCTTCAAGCATTTCGAATGAAACAATAAAATCTGCTTCACCTTTGTCTACGATGGGGGAATACACTTTTTCACCATAGCGTACATACGTTACGACAGAGCCACCCCTCTGACTCATTCCGTGAACTTCACTGACTTTAACGTCATACCCTGCATCGAGCAGAACCTGTCCCAGCGTTTTTGAGGCAAGCAGTGCTCCCTGTCCGCCTACGCCTACTATCAATATGTTTGTTACACTCATTTGAAATATATTCTATCATAGATAAAAATTCTTTTTCAAGTATCGTGTCTGCTTTTGCTACGGTTTGCAACGCGCGAAAATTTTTCCCAGTGTACACTGGGAAAAGGGTTTGACTAAACCCTTTTCCGCAGCCTTGCTACGCTCGGCTGCGGAAAAGCCAGGAGGTTTTAATGAATTGTAAGGGCGTAAAGAAATTTGCTGTCAGTATGTTCCTGCTCATGTTGTGTACGGGCTTGGGATTTTCAAAGGAGTGGTATGAGGAAAACTATGAGTCTTTGATTGAATCTGAGGACATTCCAGAAGAATGCCTGCTTCAGAAAAAAGAAGAACCCAAATTTTACTTTTTCGCTGGCGATTCTACTCCCGAAGAATTCATAGGAATGAGAAGTAACAAGTATTTAAAGGTTATAGGGTATACGGGTTGCCTGTGGACTAGCGAATTTAGCAATTACGGAGGTTTTTCTACAAGCGATCAGAAAAGGATTAAGAGAAATTTTAGAAAACTGATAGAAGAATACAGACCGAAAATTGTTTTGGTAGGCAGGTATTTAATTTCTGAAAAAGACGCTGGATATGACTACACATCCAGTAGCGATTACTACGGCAGCAGTTATTACGGACTATCTCATGGAACCTCCTCGTCTAAATCATCTGCAAGGTCAGTCACAGAAAAAAGTGTTGAATACGATGTATTGTTTTGCTGTCCGTATTCTGAAAGTGAGATTTCCCAGTGGAAATTCGGCATTGAAGCACGGGATTTGCTTGGTGAGGAGCAGAAAGCCTTGAAGCGCAACACGGGTGCTTATGTTGGCGTTGTATTCAACAAATACCCCGCGTTCTACGCCGAAATGCAAAGCGGAGACATCATCATACAGCTGGACGACAGCAAGATACGGAACACCGATGACCTT
>ERZ842401.1543-NODE-1543-length-32695-cov-16.146722_pt1 | contig 32695 bp, 23 predicted proteins | sample MGYA00521270_ERZ842401 | MGnify/ENA primary metagenome ERZ842401 (study PRJEB31892, sample SAMEA3878208) | bioreactor metagenome | biome: Moose rumen | place: Sweden | collected 2011-10 | study: EMG produced TPA metagenomics assembly of the PRJEB12797 data set...
GGTGGGTGGGAGCGAAAAAGCTTAAAGGCGCGGCGTGTGCAGAGTAAACAGTGTAATCTCTGAAGGATCGAACAACCTACAAGCAAATCCATTCCATTGTGAGGTGCCTGGACTCACGTACAACTTCATATTTTCAATCTCGTACCAACCACGAACAAAGCCCCCATTACTCCTTTTCACAAGCGAATAAATCCCCGGCATTTGTCCCCCGTGAGTATGTCCTGAAACTTGTAACGCTACTCCCCTTTTTGCGTTCTCTCGCGCTGCTCCGGGCTGATGATCCATTAGAATTATTGGTGTGTTTTCCGGTATTCCGTTAAGTGCTTTATCAATATCGGGAGCTGTGAGTCCCATTCGTCCGCCTGTTGGATCAGGTTTACCAGCAAGAATCAATTTCGCGTCCCCTGAAGTTATTATCACGTGTTCATTCTCAAGCATAGTTATTCCCAAGCGTTTGAACTCTTTCAGCCAGTTGTGATAATCGAAATAGTATTCGTGATTGCCCGTTGAGCCATATACTCCGAATTTAGCTTTGAGATTCTCTAGTGGGGCAGTGTCTGCGCTCCTAGCCTTTACTGTTCCGTCAACAAAGTCTCCTGGAATTAATATCAAGTCCGGGCTAAGTGAGTTAGTCTTATCAACTATAGCTTGCACAACATTTTTACACGTCAATTCGTCCGCGTGAATGTCAACGAGCATTGCTATTTTCATTCCGTCAAGATCCGGGCCAAGATTTTGGATATACACGTCATGTTCATTTACGTTTGGAACTTTTAAGCCCTCATAAGTCCCGTACAACGTTGCACACAGAGCAAGACTCAACACGAACAACGAAGCATTAGCCCCAGGAAAAGGCGTTGACCGCGCAAAAATTTTCCACACGATAAATATTACGTCCTTAATCAACAACATGAACAAAGCGACGATAATAAAATTGAACATGCCGGAGACGAATAAATTCACAATATACGGAAGCTCATAGAGTGTAAAGCCATCTGGGGTCCTGCGATAAAGCATTATTTTTGTAAGACCTGACAGCAGAATTAATGCACATAAAATTTTTGTCCAGATCGAAACTTTCAGTGGCATAATAAGGCTTATAATTTCGTACAGACAAACTACAAATGGCATCACAAAGAATAGGTTAAGCATTAATATTCGCACCTTTCTGATTAAATGAAATTTGGTATATTATAGGAGTTAAAGAAAGATATAAGTCAATAAGGAGAGTGATTTATAAATGATATTCGAGCAGTTCTCAAATTTTGGCATTGTCCCTATAGTCGTTATTGATGACGCTAAAAATGCTGCTCCTTTGGCAAAAATTTTGTCCGAAAATGGCCTGTCGTGTCTCGAGATAAAATTCAAAGCCGCCGCAGAAGAAGCCATAAAGATAATTTCTCGTGAGTTCCCGGATATTCTGATCGGGGCAGGGTCGGTTACGTCTATTGATCAAGCTGAACGAGCTATCAACGCCGGCGCTAAGTTCATTTCATGTTCAGGCATTACCCCACAAATCGCGCAATATTGTCTCGATGAAAGTGTGCCAGTAACTCCAGGGGTTCAGACCCCAACGGAAGTAGAACAAGCTTTAGATTTAAGCTTAACAGTCGTGAACTTTTTCCCCGCTGAAGCTGCTGGTGGCATAAAAATGATCAAAGCTCTTGCCAACGAATACGATTATCTGAAATTTATGCCAACTGGTGGAATTAACTCGAAGAACATTCGCGACTATTTGGCCTATGAAAAAGTTGTAGCGTGCGGCTGTTACTGGATCACGCAGGACTTAATCAACAATGCTGAATGGGACAAAATATCTACACTCGTGAAAAATATTGTTGAGCTCGTAAAGGAAGTGAGAAGCTAAATCATGGAAGAAATCATTGCAAAAGTTGTATCAACTCTCGAAGAAAAAAACGGTGAAGACATCGTAACGCTTGACCTAAAGAATAAAGGCGGGCTTGCTGATGCGTTTGTTATCGTAACGGGAAATTCAGAGACCCACATGAAAACTTTGACCGAAGCCGCAGAAGAAACCCTTGAACGTGAGGGACGCACTTGCAGAATCGAAGGAGAACACAGCGTAAACTGGCGTTTAATTGACTCGGGCGATATTGTCGTACACGTTTTCAGCCATAGAGGCCGCGAATTTTACAGGCTTGAAAGATTATGGGAAGAGTAAGCAAATAATTAACCCTCCTAGAAATTTCCGGGAGGGCTTTTTGTTGCATGTTACCTAGTTTGAGCCAAGAGCCATTCTCTTAACTCCTGCATTCTATAAGCGTAATCGAATGATGTCATATGCTCTGAATATTTTCCTGCGTCTGATACCTCGGGTAAGGTCGTCCCGGCTCTGAACGTCACGAATGTCGCTGCTTGCGAAACTGGAAGATAAATTCCCGCGTTCTTTGCGTCAATGTCATCATAACGTAAATAGGGCACTTTGGCTTTATCGAACATGTTTATAACTTCCGCTTGACCTTTTGAGGCTTTATCGTCTCCCGCTGAAGCAACGTACACAAATCTTTGGCCCGTCAATCCCTTCAACGCGTTTATATCCCATTGACCAGACACGAACAAGCACGCCGTGAACAGCTCCGGATTCTTTGCGGCTAATACAAGAAACGTCATACAGCCCATTGATTGACCAGTCGCATATACTCGAGATTTATCTATGCTGTAAGTGTTAAGCGCATATTTCACGAATCGCCCCGTCAAGTCTACATAATCGCTCGTAACAAAGCCTTTATGATCGTCAAGAACTGTTACAGGGTAAACCGGAACTATCACTATACAATCTTCTGGCCACACCAGCGCGCCGTAACCTTGAGTGAGTGAAAATCTTGCTTCCTTGCCAACCGAACTAGCATCAGCTATAAAGAACACCACCGGAAATTTCTTCTCGCTCGAATATTCTTCAGGCAGATACACGTTATACGTTAAGTCTATGCTCGTTACATCATCAATGTAATTTGCAAGCGTGAATTTATTTGCCTTGTCGTTAATGAGTGCGTTTAGAGTCTCGTCGCCTGATTTATCCGCGTGAAAGAGATTCATTGCCGCATTCGCACACGTACTCAAAGCTATTACAATCAACAACGCTATAAAGATTCTCGTTCTCATTTCTTTACACCGTCTACTCTATCTTCTTCCCATGTTATAAACGAGTGATAATATTTCTCGTCGTTGTCATCAAGTCCGCGCGTTATCTCCGTTATATGAATGTGGCTAGCCTTAACTTGTTCAAGCACGTAATCCACAGCCAACATAGGTTCAGTGTGCGCTCCGCATGTGTAAATATCCAACGCCATGTAATTAACCTCGGGCCAAGTATGAACAGACAAATGCGACTCGCTGATAACTACCACGCCGCTGACTCCATTGGGAGGAAACTTGTTGAACGACACCGACCACACTTGAGCATGGGCACGATTTGCGGCCTCAACGAGTATATCCTGAAGCTTTGGTACGTTCGTAATCGTATCATCGCAACCAGAAACTTCAACTATGTAGTGAACACCTTTTGGGGACAATTTAGAATCTCAACCTCCTGAAATTAATGAATTAACGCGGAAATTCTATCACACCTTACAAAATTCCCTTATGTTAGAATTAAGCATTCACACAACAGGAGATAAGAAATCATGAACTTCACAAAAATGCACGGCTGTCAAAATGACTTTGTATTCATAAATTGCATGAACGAAGATTTATCACAGTTTGACCTCAACGACCTTGCGCGCAGATTATGCGATAGACGTTTGGGAGTCGGGGCTGATGGCTTGATACTCGTTAGACCTACGGATAAGGCCGACGCTTTCATGCAGATATTCAACGCTGATGGCTCGGAAGATACTATGTGCGGAAATGGCATTCGTTGCACGGCTAAATACGTCTACGACCACAACATAATCCCCGCTGAACGTTCTCACACTTCAATTGCGACTGCTGACGGCGTTAAGGAAATTGACCTCACTATCAACAACGGCAAAGTAGAAATCGCTAGAGTAAACATGGGCATTCCACGAATCACCAGCAAACTTCCCGAAGCTATCAACGTCAACGGACTCGACCTGAAATTTTACGGCATTGACGACGGAACCGACCACGCTGTTTATTTCATTGAGGATAACCCCGCGATCAACGGCATAAACTCCTGGGCAGACTCCGACTTCGCAAAACTCGGCGTATATTTCGAAACTCATGAACGCTTCCCAAATCGTACAAGCTCCGATTTCATAGAGATAATCTCACGCAACGAAATTAACATGAGAGTCTTTGAGCGTGGCTGCGGCGAAACTATGGCATGTGGAACGGGGGCTACTGCGTCGGTGTTTGCGGGCGTGCTATCTGGAAAACTCAATAACGATGTACTCGTTCACTTACGCGGAGGCGACCTACGAATCCAAGTTGACGGCGATAAATTCTGCTACTTAATTGGCCCGGCTGTTGAAGTGTTCGCTGGGGAATTTTAGCATGGATAATTTCGAAAAGCTTGCGGCTCTCTTTCCGAACGCTATTACAGAGACGACGAACGACAAAGGCGAAGTTGTTAGAGCTGTTGACGCTGATATATTGAGGCAGGAAATTGGAGCAGAGGTCATTGAAGGCAGAACATTGCGTTACGAGTTCAACTGGCCCGACAAAGACAAAGCCTTAAGCCTAGCCAACACACTCACCGACAAAGCACTACGCCTTGACCGCGATAAATCAACAGGACGTGACGGCACCCCGCGTAACATTGACTCGGAAAACGTTTACATTGAGGGCGATAACCTAGACGCACTGCAAATCTTGCGACAAACTTACATGTGCAGAGTCAAAATGATCTACATAGATCCTCCCTACAACACCGGCAACGATTTTATCTACAACGACAACTTCACGATCTCAACCGACGACTACGAAGAACGCTACGGCGAATACGTCCACAACCCCGCAAGCAACGGCCGCTTTCACACGGATTGGCTAAACATGATCTATCCACGCTTAAAGGTAGCACGAGATTTCTTGAGCCCCGACGGCGTAATCTTCATAAGCATTGACGATAACGAACAAGCTAACTTGCGCAAAATGTGCGATGAAATTTTCGGGAGCGGGAATTTTGTAGCGACGTTCACATGGAAAAGACGTTCAGGAGCTAATGACGCTATAAACAACGTTTCAATCGACCACGAATATATCTTATGTTACTCGCGCTATCTTGATGCAAAGTTGAAGGGAGTATCCAAAGCGTTTGAGAATTATTCCAATCCCGATAATGACCCACGCGGCGAATGGGCCAAGGATAATTTAACGTGCGGCAAAACAGCTTCACAACGTCCCAATCTTTATTACCCAATCACAGACCCGAAAACCGGAATAACTTACGAATGCAACCCCAACCGTGTATGGAGTTTTGAGAAAAGCAAGATGGAGGAATTAATCAGAGCCGACAAAGTTATATTTCCTCCTGATGGCAACGGGAGGCCCGCTTATAAGCGTCACAAGAGCGAAGTACGTTCAGGCACAAAACCTTACAGCACTATCATTGACACGGAATTAAATTCAGCCGCGACAAAAGAGCTACGAGAAATTTTAGGTGGTCAATTTTTCGACTATTCCAAGCCGTTAGACTTACTCAAGCAAATAATCTTTCAAGCAACAAAGCCCGACTCCATCATTCTGGATTTCTTCTCCGGAAGTGCTACGACGGCACATGCTGTTATGGCGTTGAATGCGGCTGATGGCGGGAGGCGTAAATTCATTCTCGTGCAGTTGCCTGAAGTCACGGGGGAAAAGAGTGAGGCGCGCAAGGCCGGGTATGAGACTATTTGTGACATTGGCGAGGAACGAATCAGGAGGGCCGGGAGAAAGTTGCGTGAGGAGTCGCCCTTGACAACGAAGGATTTAGACGTGGGGTTCAGAGTCTTTCGCGTTGATTCAAGCAACATCAAGGAGGAAATTTACAAGAGGCCGGACGAGTATATTCAAGGTCAGCTTGAGATTTTTGACGAGAACATTAAACACGATCGAACGCCGGAGGATTTATTGATTCAAGTTATGTTGCAGTTGGGCATGGAGTTGTCGGCCAAGATTGAGGAGGATTTTGTCGCGGGGAAACACGTTTTCATAGTCAATGACGGATATTTGATAGCGTGCTTTGACGAACGAATCAACAAGCAAACTATAACTTACATGGGCAAACGTCAGCCGGCTTATGTTGCGTTCCGTGATAGCTGTTTTGAGTCTGACGCAATGATGATTAACGCCGAACAACTTATCAAAGCTTACAGTCCTAAAACTAGGTGGGAGATAATATGAATTTCAAGTTTACGATACAACCATATCAATCAAAGGCCGTTGAGAGCGTCGCAGGAGTCTTTGAAGGTCAACCCGAGAGCACTTTGGAAGAGTTCATGGTGAGAGGGGAATTGTTACACAGTTACGCGAATAGACGAGTGCTTTTGCGTGATGAAAAACTGCTTGAGAACATACGAAGGATCCAGGCGGATAATAACATTTACTTGTCGGACAAAGTTATTCATGATGGCTTGGGGGCGTGTTCGCTTGATATAGAAATGGAGACGGGCACGGGAAAAACTTACGTTTACATAAAAACTATGTTTGAGCTAAATAAGCGTTACGGTTGGAGCAAATTTATAATCGTTGTGCCAAGCATTGCCATACGTGAAGGAGTCATGAAGAGCTTTACGAACATGAGCGAGCATTTCATGGAGCAGTACGGGAAAAAGTTTCAGCCATTCATTTACGATTCGAACAAGCTTGAGGCCGTTATGAATTTCAGCCAGGACTCGGGGCTTCAGGCCATGATTATAAACGTTCAGGCGTTCAACGCGCGGGATAAATCTTCACGACGAATCACACAAGAGCTTGATAATTTTGGGAGTCGTCAGCCGCTTGAGGTTCTCAAAGAGACTCGCCCGATAATAATTCTCGATGAGCCGCAGAAAATGGGAGGAGAAGCAACGCATGAGGCTTTGAAGAGGTTTGATCCGTTGTTCACGTTGAATTACTCCGCAACACATAAGCAACATCATAATCTCGTGTACGTCCTTGACGCAGTGAACGCTTACGAGCAGAAGCTAGTGAAGAAGATTCAGGTTATCGGCTTTGAGGCTAAAAACTTGCACGGGACGAGCGGCTATATGTATCTCGATAAGATTGAACGTTACCCGAATAAGGGGCCAAGGGCGCGTTTAGAGTTTGAGGTTAGGCACAAGAACGGAATTAAGCGTGAGACGAGATTACTAAAAGTTCGCGACGATCTATTTGAACTATCGAATCAACTGGCAGAATATCAGGGTTATATTGTGAATGAGATTGAACCGCTTCAGGGTTTTGTAACGTTCTCGAATGGAATTGCGATTAACGTCGGGGATTTAGTCGGGGATTCATCGGAGCAAGTGGTACGCCGGGCACAGATACGCAAGACGATCAGCTTACACTTTGAGAAAGAGAAAACGCTATTTCATCAGGGCGTGAAATGTTTGTCACTGTTCTTTATTGACAGGGTTAGCCATTACCGCAAATATGATTCAGAAGGCCGGGAAATAAATTCGGAGTACGGAGAAATTTTCGAGGAGGAATACAACGCGCTCTTGAATGAATACACGACCGGGGACTCGGATTACGCTAGATACTTGCGAAATATTGACGTCAGCAAAACTCACACGGGGTATTTCTCGATTGACAAGCACGGACATAAAGTTGATAGCTCACTCAAGCGCAACAGTGATATAAGCGACGATATATCGGCATATGATTTAATCTTGAAGGACAAGGAGCGGCTATTATCGTTTGAGAATCCAGTTAGATTTATATTCTCGCACTCTGCATTGCGTGAAGGCTGGGACAATCCCAACGTGTTTCAGATTTGTACGTTAAAGCACGGCGGCGCGTCAACCATACAGAAGCGTCAAGAGGTCGGTAGGGGCTTAAGGCTCTGCGTGAATCAAAACGGCGATCGAATGGACTCGGATATGTTGGGCTCACAAGTTCAGAAAGTTAATCTCTTGAGCGTGATAGCGTCGGACAGTTATAAGAATTTCGTTACGGATTTACAACGGGAGATTGAGGAGAGCTTGTACTCAAGGCCGAAGACTGCAACGCCGGAATATTTCACGGGCAAAATGATTAACGGAGTGAAGCTCACGAAGGAACAGGCACTTGCGATTTATAAGTACCTTGCGAAAAATGATTACGTTGACGATAAGGACTTCATCACGGAAAAATATCGCCAGGACTTGGCCCAGAACACGTTAGCGGAATTGCCGGAGAATTTGCAGAGTTTTTGTGACGGGATTCACGAGCTTATACGAGGAATATTTGATCCCAAGATTCTTGATGAGATTGTTGAGGACGGACGAGGCCCTGTTGAACATGGTAACCCCTTTAACGAGAATTTTAACAAGGCAGAATTTCAGCGGCTCTGGAGCATAATCAATCACAAATACTCTTACACGGTTGACTTTGACGGCGCCGAACTCATAACTAAATCAGCCACATATACAGATTCAAATATGCACGTTATGAAATTGACATACATAATCACGACGAGCGAACAAGCTGAAGATAACATGCTGGATTTTCAAGTTATGGGTAACGAGACGATAATTACTGGCCGCAAAGAAGCTAGCGTTGCAAAATATGATTTATGTGGAAAAGTTGCAAAGGCCACCAAGCTTACTCGCAGGACGATCAGGAAAATTTTAGACAAGTTAGACGTAAAGACCTTCACAATGTTCAACGACAACCCGGAGGAATTTAGGGACAATATAATTGACTTCATCAACGAACAGCGCGCAACAGTAGTAATTGATCATATAACTTATGACATGTTGGAGGGCAAATACGACTCTGATATATTCACGCCGGATAAGGATATTGATCTGAAACGAGCGCATAAATCTAAGAAGGGCATTCAGAATTACGTAGAGATTGACGGATACGCGAGGGACGGGAAGAGCGTAGAAAGACGAATGGCTGAACAACTTGACACTGCTGAAGAAGTATGTGTGTACACGAAATTGCCGCGGGGATTCTATATTCCAACACCTATGGGCAATTACACTCCGGATTGGGCGATAGCGTTTTACGAAGGAAAAGTTAAGCATATATTCTTTGTTGCAGAGACGAAAGGGACAATGGATACGTTACAGTTTAAGGCGATTGAACGCGCGAAAATCGAATGTACCAAAAAACTTTTTGCAAGCCTGTTAGCTCGTGAAGACATAGTGTATCATGAAGTTGACAGCTACGAATCTTTGCGTAATATCATTCTAAATTGACAAGGGGAGTATATAACATGACTAGAATTTTATTTGTCTGCCACGGAAATATTTGTCGCTCACCAATGGCGGAATTTATCATGAAGTATATAGTTAAGCGTGAAGGAGTTGCGGACGAGTTTGTGATCGAGTCTGCTGCGGCACAAGATGACGAGTTAGGCAATGACATGTACCCACCGGCCAAGGCTGTATTACGTGAGCATGAAGTACCGTTTGAGCGTAGGCAAGCAAGATTAGTAAGGCGTTCGGATTATTCGAAGTGGGATTATATTATTGCAATGGACGAGGAAAATTTGTATGACCTTTCATATATTTTGGGTGGCGATCCTGATAAGAAAGTGAAGTTGCTGATGACGTTTTCGGGAGAGAAGCGCGCTGTTTCTGATCCATGGTATACACGGGACTTTGAGAAGGCATATAGCGATATTAAACGAGGCTGTGAGGATTTCTTCGCGGCATTAACGACAAAAAAATAGACCCCACGAACTTTCGCAGGGCCTATAAACTTTTCTGAATATTATCGTGAGCCTAAGTGTTTCTTGAAAAATTCTTCCATTGTGCGATAAAAATCGAATCTATTTTCCTCGTTATGGAACCCGTGGCCTTCGTTGTCCTTGACCATATACACAACGTCTTTACCGGCTTTCTTGACAGCTTCAACGATCTGATCTGACTCGGCTTTGTTGACTCGTGGATCGTTTGCACCTTGAGCTACGAACAACGGTATCTTGATATTCTCTGCATGGAACACGGGCGAAATTTCCGTCAATAAATCTTTATCCTTAACAGGGTCGCCTATCTCCTCATACTCCATTTCGATTAAAGGTTTCCAATAAGGCGGAATTGTCTCAAGCAGCGTGAAAATGTTCGATGGCCCAACGTAACTAACTGCGCAGGCGTAAAGATCAGGCGTGAAAGTTGCTCCAGCTAGTGCCGCGTAACCTCCATAACTTCCTCCGTAAATTGCCAGTCTTGATTTATCTGCTATGCCTTGCTCAACTGCCCATAAGACTCCGTCGGTAACGTCATCTTGCATTTTGCGTCCCCATTGTTTGAATCCGGCTTGCCAGAAAGCTTTTCCGTAACCCGTTGAGCCTCTGAAATTCACGTTTAAGACAGCGATACCTCTATTAGCCAAGAATTGTGATTCAGAATCGAATCCCCATACATCACGAGCGCTTGGCCCACCATGAGGAATTACTACCAGCGGCAAATCTTTTGACTCGACTCCGTTCGGGAGGGTTAAATATCCATGAATTAATAATCCGTCGCGCGCTTTGAACTCTATAGCCTTCATCGGTGCCATTTGTTCTTCTTTGAGCCACGGTGATAGTTCTGCAAGTTTTGAGATAGAGTTGTCTTTGCGGTCAAATAAATAGTACGAGCCTCGCGTTCTGTCGCTGTATGTTCTAACAATTACGCGTCGTTCATCGTCGTCAATATCTGCTACAGTGGCTTCATAATTCGGGAAGAACGAGTCAAGAGTTTTTTGCAGTTCCTCTCTGTCAGCGTCAAAGAATTTGTAATGGCGTTTGTCGGTCGTATAAGTTACTGCTGTGATAATCTTGCGCTTCTTTGAGTGTAAAAGGCTGCCCGCGTCAACTTCATCATGCGAGAAAACTAAATCAAGCGTCTTGTTCTCTTCTGGATCAAACGTGTAAATCGCAACTTTATCTTGGCTCAAGTTACTGGCGACGTACATTAATTTATTATCGTAAGCAAATAATATCGGCGAAAAAGTTTCCTTGAAGTTCGTAGTTATGAGCGTGCGAAATTCTTCGTCCTCGTTCGTTCTGTATAAAAAGCTCTCATCGACTCCATCAGTCTGAACTGCAACGCGTAATTTTCCGTCATGGTCAGTCATCCAGCCTACAATATTGCCCGGGTTCTCTGCTAATTGAGTAAGCTCACCAGTGTTTATATCGCACCTGTAAACGTCAAAGACTTCCGGGTTACGCTGATTCATTTCGATTAACATGTGGTTTGGATCGTCTTCAAGGTCATCAAGAATCCCCGCGCGGACTTTCTCAAATGGCGTTAAGTCTCTTGCTTCAGCTCCTTGAATGTCAGTGATATATACGTGAAAATTTTCGTCGCCACCAGCGTCTTGAGCGTAGACAATTTTGTCGTTGCCTTTCCAGAAGAATCCAGCTATATCGCGTTCAGTTGCGGAGGTTATGCGTTTTTCGTCCCCTGTTGCAATTTCCCTTACGTAGACGTTCATTCTATGCTCCCAAGGTTTCGCGAAGGCCAGGCGTGTTCCGTCTGGAGAGATTGAGAAAGCTGCTGTGTCAGGGTTCCTGAAGAAATCTTCCATGGGCAACAAAGGAGGCATTGCGGCCAAGGCTGATGATATTGGCATAATAGCAAACGCTATCAGTACGATAAAAATGAATCTCATGTGTGAAAGACTCCCTTCGAATAAATTTTGATTGTTTAGTCTGATTGTATCACGAAATTAATTAGTGAACTGATGAATATTTTGTAGAGAATAAATGAAATATGTTACAGCTAATAAATCTCCAGAGCCGCCCGGGCTTATATATGCGTCTATGAATTTTTTGTCGAGCGCGTAAATTTCGTCAAGGGTTGTGATATTTTGTGCGAGGGTCATGACTCGTTTAGCTGTTGCGAGATCGTGGCGTGAAATTATGTTAGTGTCGTAAGAGTTTGCGATTATGTGAATGAGAGTGAACGCCAGGGAGTCATTGAGGCTTAACCCATGCGATAAATATTTCTTGAATGCCGGCAAAGCTACATCATGTACAACAGGATACCCCGCTTCAGCTTCTCCCCTTATTCCCGTAATGCCATGTTCAATATAAACTCGTTCTCCCTTGGTTAATTTTTCTGGGCTCTTGTCTTGTACTCCTGCAAAGTCCATTTCACATAACCCCGCGCATATTTCCTTGGCCACCGAGAAAATTTCGCCACCATTCGCAGCAATATACCCGGCCGCCGCGCTCAAGACTCCCAACGAGAAAATTTCGCCCTTGTGAGTGTTAATGCCTCCCGTAGCTTTGAACATGGTCTTCTCTGCATTAATTCCAACTTTGCGAATTAACGGGAATATCTCACGAATAGGATTACAGCGTCCGACCTCTGCGAACTCTTCAAAGTATTTGTGTAGACTCGCTGCACTCTTTATAAAAGTGAAGAAGCCCATATCTCTATGAGCTCCTGAATTATTTCGATCTACAAGTCCTGGTTTTGGCGTTACTGATACTTCCACCAACATTGCCTCAAGTGCTAGCGTGCCTATTGTGCTTGTAGAGTAATCCCCGGGGTGGGTGGGAGGGGATTACTCGTCATCATCTTCATCGTAGTCTTCGTCGTCATTATCACCATATTCGCGGCCTCTGAATTTTGCCCAAAGCAATCTTACTCGCCAGACAAGTTTATAAGCCGCAGGTATTGACAACATAGCCAGCATTCCTCCAGCTATTAAGCCTCCTATAGCGACTACAGCGATCGGGCGTTTCATTTCCGACCCTCTTCCAGTTGACAGCAGCGGTACCAACGATACAACCGACGTAACGACAGCCATCAACAGCGACTTAAATCTAACATGACAAGCTTCCTCAACTGCTTCATAAGGGTGAGTGCCTTTGAGCCTCAAGACTTCAGCGTAATCTACAACGACTATAGCGTTATTGACGACCATTCCGACTAACATAATCATTCCGATAAGAGCAAAGATTGAGATATTAACGCCAGAAATTAACATTGCCGGGACAACTCCTATAGCAGCCATTGGAATTGTAGCAAGAATTATTATTGCGTATGTCCAACTTTCAAGAATTGCCGCGACAACTAAGTACGTGATTACTATAGCGATTACCATTGTGCGAATTAACTCTATGAAGTTCTCGGCCATGTCCTCTTGTTCACCGCCGAAATTGATTGATACGCCTTCAGGGAGCTTAATTTGACTAACTACCTCACGCATACGGGCGTTGCCTTCACCAGACGTTATGTAACGTACTCTTCCCGTAACAACTACCGCGCGTTCACGTTCAACACGTTGAATTTCTGTCGGAGCGTCTCCCCAAGAAATATTAGCGATCTCATCGAGTGGCACAAGTCCGTAACTCGTCATTATGGGTAATTCGTGAGCTGTGAAAATATCGCTGGCCTTCTCTCTGTTTATTCTAGCCTTAATATCGTATTCATAACCGCCTTGACGGAATTTCCCTGCGTCTCTTCCAATTAGATAGCCTCGTACAATGCTGGCCAAGTCAGAAATATTTAACCCAAGCGGCGCAAGTCTCCATCTTATAGGCTCGATTTCAAGTTCTGGTTTGCCCATTTCCATTTCGATCTCAAGGTCTCTAACTCCTGGAACGTTTCTACCGCGTGCTTGTATTTCTTCAGCGATTGAGTAAAGTTGATCCAAATCTTGTCCCTTAATCTGAATCTCTATTGGATTTCCGAAGCCTGAACGTGTTGCCGCAATTGAAATTTGTACGCCAGGTAATTTGTTGAGCCATGGTCTAAGTTTGTCGGCTAAGTCTTCAGTTGAAGGTCTGTCTGGATCGTTGTTCATGTACAAAGCTATTTGAGCCTCGCTGATTGACTGACTACGCATTGAACTTGCTACTGTTGATACGACGTGATTAATATATTTGCGTTCGGGAATGCTGTTAATATAATCCTCAACGTAATAGACTAAATCGGCTGTCCTATGAATCGATGAATTATTATCAAGCGTGAGGGTTATTCTAACTGTTCCGTCGTCCATTGAAGGAGTAAATTGCGTCCCCAAGAATCCACCAAGCTTTAATGATCCATAAGTGGCAAGTATAGTAAACAGCACCGTCAAGAACGGGAATTTCATAGCAACGTGAAGGATTATGAAGAATAAATCTCTGAAGCCATCGAATATCCAATTCCACCAGCCAGTTAAAATTTTTCCGATTAATGAAAGTTCATTGCTCTTCTGTTTCTTGATACGCGCCGCTAAACACGGAGTAACCGCCATTGTAACCCAGAGTGAGAACGCCGTAGCATAAACTATCGTAACAGCATAAGGCTTTAAGAATTGTCCCGCGATCGTTGACATCAAAGCGACCGGCATAAATACTCCCAAGTTCGTGAAGACTCCGGCCAAGACTGACATAGAAATTTCAACCGTACCTTCTTCAGCCGCCGTAAAAGGTTCATAGCCCATATCTCGGAATCTGTAAATGTTCTGGATTATCAAGATAGCGTTCATGACCAACGTACCCATTGATAACGCAAGGCCAAGTGTACTCATAAGGTTGAGCGTGTAACCATGAATTTGCAACGGAACGAACGTAGCCGCAAACGCAACAGGCATTGAGAAAGCAACTATGAACGTAGCCGAAAATCTACCGAGGAACAAATAAATTACAAGAGCCGTTAATGCAATTCCGATAGCTGTATCACGAATAATATTTTTGACCGCTGACTCAACAAAGCCCGTATCATCGTAAGTGTATTCATAATTGAATTCCGGGTAATCTCTCATCGTTCGAGTCATTTGACGCTTGATTAATCTTCCGGCTTCAACAACGTCAGCATTTGAACGTGGGCTTATGCGCAACTGCACGACGGGTTTACCATCAGCTCGCGCCATACTTCTTTGATCTTCTTCCCCGTCAACAACTTCTCCCAACATTGATAATCTTACTGGCTGACCATTAGGAGTAGGGATTAATATATCTTCAAGCTGTTCAACCTCGTTAAACTCTCCCATTAATCGCAGGGAAACTTCATCTTTAGTCTGTGTAACATAGCCTGAAGGTGTGGTTTGATTGTTTGCTGCAACGACGCTACAAACTTGCATGTAATTAATACCGTAATCGCTCAAAGCTGCTGGATCAAGATTTATGTGAATTTCCCTATCTCGTCCTCCTGTAACGTCAACGCGTCCGACTCCTTCAATACGAGCAACTACAGGCTGTATTCTGTCCTCAATCATCTTCTTGGCCGTCTTCTCTGGTAATTCAGAACTGAACGATACGATCAAGAATGGCTGTGCGCTAATGTCAAACTTACTTGCAACTGGTTCATCAGCATCATCGGGCAGATCTGGAATTTTGGCCTTAACCTTGTTATTAACGTCAACGAGTGCTAAGTCCGGGTTAGTGCCTGATTCCATTTCTACAGCTACCATTGAGATACCTTCAAGCGAGTAAGTAGTGATTGATTTCAGGTTCTCAAGGTCTGCTAATGCGTCTTCAAGCGGCTTGCTGATTAACTGCTCAATTTCGTTAGGGCCTGCGCCTGTGTAAACTGTACGAACGAGAACGAACGGTAATTCAACGTCTGGATATAACGTAACGCCGAGTGTGAAGTAGCTTGATATTCCTAGCAGTATCCATATAACAACAGAACACCCGGTAAACACCGGGTGAGTAATGCAAAACTTTATGAACCCTCTCATGAATTATTTATCCTTTATCCTTCATTAGAATCATCAACGCTATTTTTCCCGGCAAGGTCAACATTACGAATAATTTCAGCTCCATCATAGAGCACTCTGTTTCCGCTCGTGATTAATTTGTCGCCAGGTTTAAGCCCTGATGTAACAACAACGCGTCCTTCTCTGCCGTCTCCTGTAGTTATAGCTGTGAGTTTGGCTTTATTTCCGTCAGCGAGATAGACTGATTGAGTCTTTCCACGATAAATTACAACGTTTGAGGGAATTATTACGACATCTTGCGCAGTATCGACTCTGAATCTTCCTTCTACATAAGTGCCTGGCAATATTCCAGAGTTTTCCGGCAGTCCTACTACAACGGGGTATAAGCCTGAACCTGATTGAGCTTCGGGGCTTGTGCGTTTGACATAGCCTATATGTTTTTTGCCGTCTACATAAATTTCAACTTCCGTTCCGCGATTAATCTTCATGATGTCCTTTTTGGATACCATTAATTCAGCTTCCATTGACTTAGGATCAACGATTGAGAGCAAAACTGCTCCGGCCTCGGCAATTTCTCCTGGCTCAACGTTTCTTGCGCTTACTATTCCGTTAATGCTAGCTTTGAGGCTTGTACGCTGTAATGATGATTGTGTGGACTTCATTGAAGCTTCGGCAGATTTCATTCGTGCATAAGCTGAATCAACTTCGCTTTGTGAGATCCCGCCCTTAGCATTTAACTGTTTGAGTCTGTTGTAATTCAATTTCGCTTCTTCATAGGCCGTCTTTCCTGATTGAACTTGAGCGCCACGAGCAGCTACTTGTAACGTGATTAACGTCTGACCAGCCTTAACCGGGCTACCTACGTCAACATTTACGCTTTTAACAATTTCTCTTTCGTATGTAGTTATATTTTGTGTGTGAGCGCTCTTTGCTTGGCCATAATAGCTTCTCCATGTCTCCCAGTTTGATGAAGTTAGTGTTTCCGTCTCAACTGGATAAGCAACTGTTTCTAAAGTTTCAAGGGAACGTAAATTAGCGGCGTCCTGAGCAAGTTTTGCTTGTACCTGATTGCTGACAAGAAAGCCAAGTCCAACTAATAGCAATACCCACAATAAAATTCTGATACGCGTAAAGAATTTGAGCATTAGCTAGAATCACCTCGTAAATAAAATTTGTCAAGTCTTTAATCGAAATGGCATTATAACACAGTGAATCTAATACCACGTAAATAAGGAGATAATGTGAAAAATATTGTAGCGAGAGAAAATCTCCCTGACCTTTACGCCCGGGAGAAATGTTTAATGTGAGAGATTACTACTACTGCAACAACTGCAACCGCTCCTAGAATATCCGTGTAGACTCCAGGTATCACCATGCACAAACCACCAGCGAACGATAAAATTCTTAGTGGCATGTTCAAAGGCTCATTGAGATAACCTATAAAGCCTCCGCCTATTCCTACTAGTCCTAAAATCGCCGTTATGATCATTGGTAGAGCTTCAAAGAGAGTCCCGCCGATCATTATCATTTTGGGATTAAGCGCGAACATGTAAGGGATCAAGAAAGCTGCTATGGCAAGTTTTGTAGCGTTCACACCGGTCTTGAATGCGTTACCTCCAGCTATAGCCGACCCAGCATAAGCCGCCAGTGCTACAGGTGGTGTAATGTCAGCAACGATTCCGAAATAGAAGCAGAACATGTGTGACGCTAATAGAGGTATTCCAGCCTTGATTAATATCGGAGCCGCTATCGTTGAAGTTATGAGGTAGTTTGAAGTCGTGGAGACTCCCATTCCCAAAATCAGCGAAGTGAACATTGCGCACAACAACGACAAGAAAACGCTATTGCCGACGAGTCCGAAAATCCCCGTGCCTATTCGTTGACCAAGTCCCGTAAGTGTAACCATGCCGATAATTATTCCAGCAGTTGAACACGCCGTAGCTACAGAGATAACACTGCGTGCCGCTTGAGGGAGAGCCGTGAAGATTTGCAGAAATGGAACGCGAGTCCCTTTACGAAGATAAGGAACAATCACGCACAACAGACAACCTAGCAATGCCGCTCTTGTTATCGTGAAGCCTGAAAGCATGAGATAAATTATTCCGACTAACGGTAAAAGCAAATGCCCTTTATCGCGCAACAATGGCCACAATTTCGGGAGCTGTTCTCGTGGAAGCCCTTTGAGCCCCAACCGTTTTGCCTCAAGGTGTACGGAAATCCATATGCCCGTGAAATACAACAACGCCGGTATCAACGCGATTAACATAAGCTCTCTATACGGGACGTTGCAAGTCTCGGAGATCAAGAAAGCTGCTGACCCCATTATCGGTGGCATAATCTGTCCTCCAGTCGATGCCGCAGCCTCAACAGCCCCCGCAAATTCCGGAGTATAACCAAGCGATTTCATCATAGGAATAGTGAATGAACCTGTTGATACTGTATTAGAGACGGAAGAGCCTGAAACTGTTCCTTGAAGAGCCGACGACAACACCGCGACTTTTGCCGGCCCCCCTGACGCCCACCCCGCTAAAGAGTTGGCCAAGCTGATGAAGAATTGCCCTATTCGAGTCTTCTCAAGAAATGCCCCGAAAAGTATGAATAGAAATATATACGTTGCACAGACTCCCAAGGGATTACCGATTACGCCTTCAGTAGTGATGAACAAGTGAGTAATGATTCGCTTTAAGCTGAAGCCCCTATGTTGAAGAAAGCCGCCCATGTATTTCCCAAGCATTCCATAAACGAAAAAGCACACGGCAATTATTACGATCGGTGGGCCAACGACTCTCCAGCAAGCTAGCAACACTAACGCAATCCCTAATCCAGCCATGACAGTATCAAGCATGTTGTATCTTCCCGCCCTAAACTGTAAAGGCCTGTAATTGATTATGAAGTACGCAGCCACGCACAAAACAAGCAGCGCCAATACGCAATCGTACCACGGCAATTTATGTCTATCAGCATTTTTCGTAGCAGGATAGAGAATATATGCCATTGATATAGCCAGGCCCAAATGTGTGTAACGTAAAATTTGTAAAGGAACTTTGTTGGAAAGAGAAGCATAAAGCTGGAACAATGCCCACGCCGTCAGAATCACTCCGATAAAAATATTGCCCTTGTTGGAAAATATCTTGTACTTTGATTCGCGATCAAGCTCGTCCAGCTTCGTTTGATTTTGCTGATTGTTCATTATTTAAGATGGTCGGGGATAACTATTCCTTTTTCCTCGTAGTATTTCCTTGCGCCTGGGTGTAATGCACTTGGGATTCCTGATAATGCACTCTCTAAGCTCATGTAGTTGGCCTTTGCGTTGATCTCCTGAATCGCGCCTAAGTTCTCGTAAATGGCTTTTGTAAGAGCGTAGATTGAGTCCTCTGAAAACGTGTCAAGGCAAATTAACATACACTTAACTGCTACGCTTGTGATCGGGTGCCCTAAAGTGTATTCGTCGGTCTCTGTCGTGAAAGCTGAATAGAAAGGATATTGCTTGAGTAAGACTTCAAGGTGTTCAGGATCGATTGAGAGGACGTTAATTTTTTTGCTTAGTGATAATTCCATTACGTTGGCATTAGGATAACCAGAGCAAAGGAACATAGCGTCAAACGTACCATCTTGGACTCCGTTCTTGGCCGTGGCCTGGTCAGCGAAAGTTTCGTTGATGTCGTCGTAAGTCATTCCATAAGCTCCGAGAATCTGGCGCGCCGCAACTTCATAACCTGATCCAACAGCTCCTACACAAACATTTTTGCCCTTCATGTCGCTAACTGATTCGATGCCTGAATCCTTGCGGACAACGATCTGAACCATTTCGGGATAGCAAGCTGTAATTGCCTGTAAATTCGGGATTGGGTCGCCTGCAAATAATTCTATGCCTGTTCTTGCATAGCTGTAGACGTCGGATTGAATCATTGCGAACTCGTTCTCCCCATCACCCAAGAGTCTTGCGTTCTCCGTTGAGCCTCCTGTTGATGTTACTGTCAAGTTAGCTCCGGTTACGTTGTTGACGACTGACGAGAGCGCGCTTCCGAAGTTGTAGTAATTTCCGGTTGCACTGGCTGTAGCCATTAAGTAAGAGCCTTTGAACTCTGGTTCAGCGAGAGCAGTTCCCGCTATTGCCAAAACGAGTAATGCGCATAAAAAATATTTCGTGAGTCTCATATAAATCAGACCTCCATGTTGTAAATTATTAACCGCTAAAGTATATCACGCTGCTTTTAAGCCGTAGCCGAGTATCTCCCCGATGAGTTTATGATTAATCCCTCCGCTTCAAGATTCATTAATGCCTCCTGTATATCCATGAAGTCTAAGCCGCTTTCGTTCACTAGTTCATCTGCGAGTCGTCCTCCTTGTCGTTGTAGCAGTGAGTAAATAATTTTTTCGTTGTCTGTGAGAGTTGGAGCTTGCTTTGTCGTTGGTTGTGGTGAGTCGTCAAAGTCAAACGTAAATTGTTTGTTGCCAGCGATCTCCTCCATAAATTCATTAACGCTCGTCAAGACTCTAGCACCTTCGCCCAAAAGTTTATTCGTGCCTTTGCTAACGTCGTCGGTTATGCGTCCGGGGATTGACCAAGTTTCGCGGCCAAGTTCAAGAGCAGCTCGTGCGGTCAACATTGCTCCACCACCTTCAGGCGATTCAGCAACAACGACTCTTGATGCCATACCCACAATAATTCGATTACGTTGCGGAAAATGCCAGGCTTCCCCACCAATTCCCATAGGGAACTCCGAAATTAGTGCGCCTCTATCAAGAATCCTCATGAACAAGTCCCTATTCTCTTGCGGATATACTTTGTCAATTCCTGTCCCAAACACCGAAATAGTTACGCCGTTTTCAGCCAAGCAGCCTCTATGCCCGGCCGTATCAATTCCTCGTGCGCCACCGCTTATTACCGTTATACCCTGAAGAGCTAAAGCCCGTGCTAAATTCGTTGCTGTAGTTCGAGCGTAATCACTGCATTTTCGAGTCCCAACTATTGCTACAGAAGGAAGTGAGATATTTGCGTTGCCCTTAACGTAGAGTCCTATAGGAGGTTTAGCGAGATCATGAAGTTTCGCCGGATAATCTAGGTCCTTCGCGGTCAAGAATCGTGCGTCAAATTTTTCTAGCCTCATTAATTCTTTGTCAAGCCAGTTATCGTTTATGAGCTTTGAGAGTTTTTCCTGATGTCGTGAATTTAGGCCAAGCTCTTTCCAAAAAATCTCCCCCTCGAATAATTCATCAGGCTGATACTTATCACAAAGCTTCGTAAAAATCTCGTAAGGTGCGCTGATTGCGTTCAATAAAATTCCTGCTCGTGTATATTCATTCATGCTATTATTTAATCACAAAACTTTCAGGAGGATAGAAATTTTTATGAGCGACGACAAAATTTTTTATATCACAACGCCGATTTATTACGTCAATGATATTCCACACATTGGCCATGCTTATACAACTATAGCTTGCGACGTTGCATCACGCTACAAACGCATGAAGGGCTACGACGTTCATTTCTTGACAGGCACTGACGAACACGGACAAAAGATTCAGACTGCCGCCGAATCAAAAGGTAAGACTCCGCAAGAATTGGTTGATGAGATTCATTTGAACTTCAAAAAGTTATGGGAAGTCTTAAACATCAGCAACGACGATTTCATCAGGACGACAGAGCCGCGTCACATAAAAGTTGTGCAAGCAATGTTCAAACAGTTAATGGATCAGGGAGATATTTACAAAGGAACTTACACTGGCTATTACTGTGTACCAGACGAAACTTATGTGCCAGAGAATGCTATGGGGCCAAACAAAACTTGTCCGGATTGTGGAAGACCATTAACGATCATGGAGGAAGAGAGCTATTTCTTCAGAGGTTCTAAATACGTCCCTGAACTCATAAAATTTTACGAAGAGCATATGAAGGCCGTTATGCCCAAGATTCGCTACAACGAGATCATGAGCTTCATAAAAGGCGGCGTTAAGGATCAATCAGTCTCACGTACGACTCTTAAATGGGGAATACCTGTGCCTGGCGACGAGAAACACGTTATATATGTATGGTTTGACGCGTTGATTAATTATGCTGCTGCGATTGGCTATCTTGATGACCCGGAAAAATTCAAACGTTATTGGCCTCACGTTAGACATATGGTCGGTAAAGATATTATCAGGTTCCATTGCGTTATATGGCCGTTGATGCTTATAGCACTCGGAATAAATCTGCCCGTTGAAGTTATGGCACATGGCTGGTGGACTTATGAGGGCGAAAAAATGAGCAAATCCCGCGGGAATGTAGTTGACCCGTTCAAAATGGTTAGCGAATATGGCCTTGACCCGTTCAGATATTTCTTGCTGCGTGAAGTTCCATTTGGTAATGATGGCGATTTTTCGGAGCTTGCATTAGTAGGACGAATCAACAGCGACTTGGCCAACGACTTAGGAAATTTATTAAATCGTACGTTACAGATGATTAAGAGCTACCGTGATGGAGTTGTGCCCTCATGCGTGAACCCTCAATCGGAATTAAGCGAGCTATCACAAAATATTCTTGACAGAGTCGACGAGGCTATGAACAATTACGCGTTTGACGAAGCACTAAAAACTATATGGGAATTTATCGGGCGCTCTAATAAGTTCATTGATGAGACAATGCCGTGGAAATTAGCTAAAGACTCTTCGCAAGCAGAACGATTGAATTTCGTGTTAGTGAATCTCTACGAGGCCTTGAGACTCTCCGCACTCTTGATAGCTCCAACAATGCCGGGGACTTCACAAAGAATCTGGGCGCAACTTGGACTCACTGGCAACCCGTTAGAATTACAGCTTGAAGAATTTACATGGGGCGAAGGCTCTGGAAACACGATCAACAAAGCTGAAGTATTATTCCCAAGAATTGACATCAAACTATGGAAGGAACAGAAGGAGAAAGTGAAAATGGACGAAACGCAAGCACAAGAGCAAAAAATTGAGCATGAGGCAGAAATTTCGATTGACGATTTTAAGACTGTAGAAATGAGAGTTGCAAGAGTCACTCACGTTGAAGAAATTCCGCGATCCAAGAAACTTTATAAGCTGGAAGTTGATTTAGGTTACGAGAAACGCACGGTGTGTTCAGGGATAAAAGCATTCTTTACGCCCGAAGAGTTGACCGGAAAAACTGTGATACTTGTAACAAATTTGAAGCCCGTGAAGTTATGCGGAGTTGAGAGTAACGGAATGATCTTATGTGCAAGTGTTAAGAAGGACGGTGTATCAGAGCAGCTTACGTTATTGACTCCCGAAAAGGATATACCGCTTGGAAGTCGGGTAAGTTAATATGAGCGATATTCGCAAAAAGGAAATGGAGTTCTTGAGCGGCGAAGTAAATTCGTGGCTTGAGGAAGGAATCATAACGCAAGAGCAATCGGACAAAATTTTATCGCTATATGACGTAAAGAGAAGTAACTTGCGAGTGATTTTGTTCATAGCTGGCGGAATATTATTGGGGCTTGGGTTAGTGAGCTTTATTGCGGCTCATTGGCACGAGATCCCCAAAATTCTACGTGTGTGCATAATTTCAGGAGCTTATCTTACGTCATTAACGGCTTATGCATATTTCGGAATGTCAGATACTCGAACGGGAAAAGCTTTTTTGTTGTTGGCAAGCGTGATTTTCGGAGCCGGAATTTTTCTCATCACTCGAATGTACAATTACAAACTAGCTTGGCATTCTCTAAACGGTTGGTGGCTCGTGGCAGTACTGGCAACTGTGATAATAACCCGGGACTTATGGCAAATTTACTTGGCCCAATTTCTTTCGCTGTTGTATTTGATTCAGATTGACGCGATAAATTTACTGGCTCTGGAATTTGTGAACACGTCAAGGATTTCTTTCGTAGAATTTTTCTCGCCCATTGAGGCTTTTGGCTTGATAGTAGCGTTGTGGGTGGCATGGCGAATAATCAATGATAGAGTCGCTTTCAACATGAACATGCTATTAACGCTGCTATTTATTGCTTCACGAATGAGCTTATCTATCGGAGGAACATGGACGCTAATAATTTTGACGTGTGCGGGCGGAGTTATGTCGTTTATCTCTAAATGGCATGATACAGAAAAACTAGGCTTGCTTATGCTTGGTTTGTTCGGAATGCTTTTGACTTGGTCGGAATTTTGGCGCGGTGAAATTTTCTCTGCACCTGTGCTTGGATTTTCTGGTCTAAGCTTCTGGCCTGTGCTTGTGGCTGTAGCTGTAGCTTTCTTAATGCTCGTGAATATCTATCGCGGACACGTTGGGATCGGAGTAACGTTTTGTTTTCTGCTTGCATGCCGATATTTCTTTGATCACTTCTTCGGATACATGATAAAGGCTTGGGGCTTCTCGTTCACTGGAATAGTATTTATGGCGGCTGGATTATTCTTCGGGCGCTTACGAAAATTTTTCCAACAAGATGACTATGAATAACAACCATTTACGAATCATAAACGCAAATATATTTAGGCCGGATTGTGAATTTCACAAAGGAGAACTCCGAATCGCTGACGGCCTTTTTGTTAATGATGTTGACTCGGACGCAAAGATAATTGACGCTGAAGGCTTGTATGTAATTCCGGGTTTGATTGATATACATTTTCACGGCTGCAAAGGTCATGACTTTTGCGAGGGTACTCAAGAGGCTTTCAGGGCTATACGCGATTATGAGGCTTCTATAGGAGTTACGACAATATGTCCAACCACAATGACTCTTCCTGAATCGAACCTGTTATCAATCATGCGTGAGGCCAAAAATTTTGGAGAGCTAGCAGGAATTTATCTTGAGGGGCCTTTTATATCGCGTTCAAAAGTTGGCGCACAAAATCCCGATTACGTTCACAAGCCTGATGTAGAAATGTTGAGACGGTTGCAGGAAGCTTCAGGTGGCTTAATCAGAATCGCGGCTATAGCTCCGGAAATTGAAGGGGCAATGGAATTTATCGACGAGGCAAAAAACTTAACGAGGCTTTCACTAGCTCACACAGTTTGTAATTACGACACGGCAAGCGAAGCTTTTCACAGGGGAATATCCCAAGTTACGCACTTGTACAACGCTATGCCGGACATAAATCACCGTGAACCAGGCCCAATAATCGCAGCTCTTGAAGATAAAAATGTCATGGTCGAATTAATCTGTGATGGCGTTCATGTTCACTCTTCAATAGTTCGTAACACGATAAAAGCTTTTGGCTCTGATAGAGTTATATTCATAAGTGACTCAATGGAAGCTACAGGAATGCCCGACGGAAAATATCAACTTGGTGGCCAAGAAGTAATAAAGCTTGGGAATAAAGCTACGTTGCTTGACGGGGTTACGATAGCCGGGAGCGTTACGAATCTCGCTGACTGTATGAAGACGGCCGTTAAGAAAATGAATGTGCCACTGGAAATAGCCGTTAAGTGTGCAACTCTCAATCCCGCAAAAGCTATCGGCCAAGAAAATTTGTACGGAGTCATTGAAGAAGGAAGACGCGCAAACTTACTAGCACTTGACAAAGAACTAAATACGATCTGGATAAGATAATATGAACAAGATCTTCAACTTACAATTTTTTGGTGAAGAACGCACTGAAGAAGCTACCCCTCATAAGCGCGAAAAAGTTCGTGAAGAAGGACGTGTCTGTATGAGCAAAGATCTCAATGCGGCTGTAGGAATTATAACGGCGTTGCTTGGGCTTGCTATGTTAGGAGCTATGACGTGGCGAATCTTGACCAGAGTTATTCAATTTATGCTTAGCTACATAGGTGATAGATCTTTATTGCAAGATGGTTGGTTCTATTATGTCTCGTTGGAAGCTATCAAGAATTATTTCGCGGCGTGGCTGCCTATTGGGGCATTAGTCGTATTATTCTCAACATGTACGGTAATTGCTCAAGTTGGTTTTGCTATTACTGGTGAACCATTCGGGCCAAAATTCGACAGGCTTAATCCGATCACGGGCATGAAAAAAATTATCTCGCTGCGTTCAATCGTTGAATTACTGAAAGGCTTACTCAAGGCTAGTATATTCGCGGTCATGATTTACAATGCTATACGAAATTATCTCCCTATATCGTCAAAGACTATGCAAATGCCTTTAGAGATCGGCAGCTTACAATTTTGGGATATGCTTTGGAATATGGCAATGAGGCTGGCTTTAATGTTGTTGGTTATGGCGTTCGCAGACTACTTTTATCAAAAATGGGACTTCGAGAAATCTATACGCATGAGCAAGAAGGAAATCAAGGACGAGTATAAGCAAATGGAAGGCGATCCGCAGATTAAGCAAAAGATTCGGCAAAAACAGCGAGAAATGGCCAAGCAGAGAATGATGGCGGACGTACCGAAAGCCGACGTAGTTATCACAAACCCCACGCACATAGCCGTAGCTCTTGTATATGAACGTGAAGTCATGAGCGCGCCGCAGGTTATTGCAAAGGGAGGAGATTTTCTCGCAAAACGTATCCGCGAAATTGCACAGGCCAACTTAATCCCTATAATAGAAAACAAACCATTAGCTTGGGCTTTGTACCAAAATGTTGAGGTCGGTGAAGAAATTCCAGAAGATCTATACAAAGGAGTCGCTGAAATTCTGGCCATGGTCTATAAGCTCAAAGCCTCGTGACTTTAAAAACGTAACAAGGAGACGTAAAAACTTTTCATGGAAATCAAAATCGGCACGAGGGCAAGTCCTCTAGCGTTGGCTCAAACGAAAATAATAGCTGACGAAATTTCACGCTCTTGGCCCGAAATCAAAATCACGTTCGTAACTATCAAGACTACAGGCGACAAAGATTTATCCCCGTTCAAATTCACAGGTAACAATAAAGGAATATTTACACGTGAGCTTGAGCAGGCATTATTGAGTCACGAAATTGATTTTGCCGTACATAGCTTGAAGGATCTACCCGCGAATGTTAATCCAGATTTACCAGTCGTAGCTTTCTCGAAACGTGCCACACCTTTTGACGCTCTCGTAGGTGGTGGAAATATAATCGGCTCATCTTCATTGAGGCGCAGGCTTCAGCTTGAAAAATTATATCCAGAAGAAAAAATTCTTGCTGTACGTGGAAATATCAATACGCGACTTAGCAAGCTTGATCGAGGAGAATTTACCGGACTTGTGTTAGCTGTTGCGGGACTCGAACGTCTTGGACTTCAGGATCGAATAACGAGAACTTTCACGCCTGATGAAATTTTGCCGGCTCCTGGTCAAGGGATATTAGCTTGTCAAGGAAGAGCGAACGAGAATTATTACTACCTTAACTGTGTGAACGACGAGGACTCGAAATTTTGTGCCACTGCTGAAAGAAGTTTTGCGCGTGCGTTAAATGCTGGCTGTAATGTTCCGGTCGGAGCTTATGCAATTGTTGAAGACGATGAATTAACTTTACAGGGGCTGTATATTGACGAGAAGAGCAAAAAGTTTTACAGGGGCACTCATGCAGGAAATAAACACAACGCAGAAATTATTGGCATAACGTTAGCAAGGAGAATATTTTCATGATTTATCTAGTAGGAGCAGGGCCGGGCGATTCAGGTTTGTTGACTTTACGGGGCTATGAAGTTATACAGAAAGCTGACGTTGTGATTTATGATAGGTTGGTCGGCGCGGGAGTTTTGGCTATGATTCCAGATAACGCAGAAAAAATTGACGCGGGAAAAATTCCAGGTTCTCACTCAATCTCGCAGCGTGAAATAGAATCACTCATAATCAACAAAGCTAAACATGGCTATAACGTCGTTAGACTCAAGGGCGGCGATCCTTTCGTGTTTGGGCGTGGTGGTGAAGAGGCTGAAGCGATTATAAACGCGGGCTTGGAATTTGAAGTCGTCCCGGGTGTTAGTGCGGCTGTTGCTGTACCGGCTTATGCTGGAATACCTGTTACTCACAGAAATTTTTGCTCCGGCTTAAATATTTTCACTGCCCACGATAAGAATAATTTGCTCCCTGAATTTGAGAATGCCACGTCTATTTTTCTTATGGGGGTTGCTCATGCTGAAGAGTTGCAGGAAAAATTGTTGGAGACTCTCCCCGGCAAAACTCCTTGTGCAATTATCGAAAATGGTACAACTTCACGAGAACGAATTATCAGAACAAGGCTTGAGAATTTATACGAGTCGGCCAAGTCAGTAACTCCTCCAGCAGTAATAGTTATTGGTGGCGTTGCAGAATTGAATCTTTCGTGGCGAGATAATCTCCCGTTGAGTCACAAACGAATCATTCTCACAAGACCAGCAGGCCGTGGCGAAAAGTTAGCCTCAATGTTGCGTGATGCTGGTGCTGAAGTTATTCACATGCCCACTATAAAAACTCGCATAATCAACGACGCTTTGAACGAGGAAAATTTATCCGGCTTCGATTGGGTAGGGTTTACGAGCGTTACGGGTGTTGAGGCTTTGTTCACTCTGTTAGCTGATAACGATCGCGATATACGTGAACTTGGCCAAGCTAAAATCGCTGCGGTAGGTCCGGCAACTAGGGAGGCTTTGAGAACACGAGGCTTGAAAGTTGATTACGTGCCAGAGATTTACGACGTTGAGAATTTAGCGAGAGGCTTAACGGGACGCGTATTAATGTTACGAGCAAAGGGAGCACACGAGATTTTCACTAAACCTGAAATCAGTATAACGCAGCTTTACATTTACGAGATTGATTATATAAAATTGCAGCCAGTTCCAAAATTTATAGACATGATAATATTCACGAGTTCTTCAACTGTACGAGGCTTTGTCGAGTCTGCGAGCGTTTTTCGTGAAGTTGTTGCTGTGTGTATTGGTGTACAGACTGCTGACGAGGCCAAGCGAGCGGGATTCGTTAATGTCGTTATCGCTGAACGTGCAACCGTTGAAGCTATATTCGAGGCCGTATTATCTTGTCGTTAATCATTCAGGAGGTAAATTTTCATGCGCAAAGTTTTGTTGGCTTTATTAATAGTTTCGTTGATGGCGTCGTTTGCATTTGCTGAAGAGGCGAAAAAGTTCGAGAGCAAAGTTTTAGACGTTGAATTAACCACTAACGGAATCAGCCTTTACGAGAATATCCCGTTTGCTCAAGGTTATTGGCGTGGAGCAATGTTGTACGCGCTTCACATGGACGTTCTTGTACCGGACGGAAAAGAGCCTAAACCGTTAATCGTGTTCGCAACTGGTGGCGGATTCATAATGGCCCCCAAGAACAACTGGATTCAGCAACGAATGAGATTAGCACAGGCTGGCTATGTTGTCGCAAGCATTGAATATCGTTATGCCCCTCTCTCAAAATTCCCGCTTCCTCTTGAGGACTGCAAGACCGCTATAAGATGGCTACGTGCGCACGCTGACTTGTACAACATTGACGTGAACAAAGTCGGCTTCCTTGGAAACAGTGCGGGCGGTTATCTCTCTGCATTCGTCGGACTCACTAACAACATGAAGGAATTTGATAAAGGCGATTTCCTGGATTATTCAAGTAACGTTTTATGCGCGGCAGATATTTTCGGGATCTCTGACTTAACGAATATCGGCATGGATTACGACGAGGAGAACCAGAAAGGTCACGCAAGCGCAGGAGCAACCGAAGCACTTTGGGCACTCGGCACACCAACATTCGGAGGCAAGGACGGCGGAATTTTGGCACACCCCGAAGAAGCAGCTTATGCAAGCCCGATCACATACGTTGAGAAGAACGCAGATAATCTCGTACCGATTTTGTTGATGCATGGTGACGCAGATACGCTTGTATCTCCCGGACAGACTGATATTTTATTCCAGGCACTCAAAGCTAAGGGCGCGGACGTTGAACGCTATGTAGTGAAGAATGCTGCACACGGTGGGCCGTATTGGGTACAAGAGCCGGTTATGAAAGTCATGGTTGATTTCTTCGACAAGTATTTGAAGTAGCAATCAGTGTAATGAGTCCCCCTACTGGCAAAAGGGGGATTTTTTGTTGCTTAAATCGGGATATAGAAGCCGTTGCGATTGAAGCTTGTAGTAGTGAGGTTGCGTCGTCCTTTATGCGCTGCCATTACGTTAGCCACAATATAGCTCCGGAATGATGTGAGGAGCAAAGCGACGCGCGCGCGCGTCATAATATATGGCAGACTTGTGCCACCGATTTTTTCTTGAGAGACAGGGGCATTTACTCCTACCTGTACAGGTAACGGCGGTAACGTTCCTGCCTTTTTCCGGCGGAAGTACGTCCTGCGAGAAAATCCATAGGCTAACCACGGCTGACTGCGTTCTTGGTCGTGCGTCGCTAAATATTCCTCACGTGTTTGCTTCGACCTCTTGCGCGTTGTTACTCGGCCACCGTTCACAAGCACTTTCATTTCCTTCTGCGCTTCCGGCGTTATCTGGAGCTTACGGATCAGCGTCGCATTTTTCACATAATAATTCTTAGTGAATGCTGACTTTACCGTTTCTATCGTGCATTCGGACGCAAATTGTGCCCCGCAGAAATCTATTAACTTCTGCGCCTTTATGCAAAATTCTTCCCACGTCCGTATCAGTCCAGCCTGTCTCGCTGATACCAATGCCCAGAATACACTCAATTCTCGCACCTTCTGCGGTACGTCTCCGTTGCTGTCCTTTTGCAGTTCTAGCCAGTGCAGTATATCCACAAATCTCATTTGAGCTATTACTCGGAAATCTCCGTACTTCGGTGTGGCTTCTACTGCTATCGTATTCACCGCTTGTTTCAGTTGCTCGATGTTCTCTATCAGGGCTATCTTCAGTATCGCTTTACGCGCTTCCTTTTCCTCCTGATATTTCTTGCACTCCTTCTGAGACCAGTTCAATACTGCGTTCGCTAATCCGTTGAATGTGTACCGCTTCTCTAATTCGCTGTACACAAGCCTCGCCGTTTCACCGTCCCCGTACACGAATCCCGGTACTGGCAATAACGCCGTCGCTTTCTGGTATTCGGGATTCTCCATCGCTCCCCAGTCCTCAAAGTGGCGGCTCAAAAATTCCTGTACCCTGTGCCATCTTGATAATGCTTTGCCGGGCAATACCGACGAATACGTCCACTCTACAAGCAATTTAGAACCTATCTGAATTATCTGATTCGGTTCGTATATTCCTACTCCCCTGTACTCCTCGCAATGCCTGAAGATATTGGCTTTCTGTTCCTCGAACGTCTCTCCGGGACAATGGGACAGCACTACATAGTTGCACGGTATCCACTCTATATAACCTCTGCTTTCTTTCCGTTCCCGGCCTGTCAGTTCGGACAACGAGAGCAATAATTCTGGCGTTCCGTACAGTTCCCGCAACGTCCCGTGAAGCTGGTACGTTTCTAGCCATTTTGCTGTTCCTGAGACTTCCGCACCTAACCATGTCGCTCGCGGACGATGATGGTGCAACGTATTCAGTCTCCAGTATTCTCCGTCCGCTATCCTGAAGTCCTCTGTCTCGAAGCTCGTCGCTTCTTCCGTTTCGGGGCGAATTATCTCTGCCTCTGCCTTTTCGAGTTTCTTTAACGTCTCTTGCCATTCTGAAACGCAAGCATTAAATTCTTCCGCGTTTTCGGGCTGGGAGTTCTCTAATCCATCGATTAACCCCCTCAGCGTGATTCGCATCTGCGAGAAATATTCTCGGTCTACCACGTGAACGTTTCTGTTCGTGATTTCGGGGTTGTCCTTCTGGTTCTTCGTCCCCACAAGCCTTAATACTCGTGCCGCATCTACACTTGCAGGGTCTGCCCCTAATGTCTCGAACTGCACAAGCAATAATCTCTGCGCGTACTGCCAATATTCAAGGTCTGACCTCGATACTCCCTCGTCAAATATCCATTTCAGATGTACTCCGCCGCCGGAAAATACTAATACATTCGGCAACGGTATCTTGAACTTTGCGCAATGCGCCTTTATCAGTTCCTCCCATTCTTCGGGAGTCGGATTCTTCGTTATTTCAGGGTGATACTTCTTCAGGAGCTTGTAGTCTAAATCTACAAAGCATACCTGAATTGCCACTAGGTTGTTTACGTGCCTGTTCCCTCTGCTGAAAAATTCTCCCTGCGATACATAAATATCCCGCAAATCAAAATCTGGATTCTTCACAAAGCTCATCAAGTATTTCGGGAGGTTACAAGCCTGTTCCCAATGATTCTTCCACCCGTCTTTTATCATTGAGACGCATACCCAATTCTTGCTCGACGGGTGCATTCTCAGTACGTCCGCAAGCCAGTCCTCCGCAAGCTCGCGGTGGTACGTGCTGAATACTTCCCATTTCAGTCCTAATAGTTCGTCAGGGACTTCTAGCGCATTCGTCTCCTTGAGGCCCAGTATGCGCTGAATTTCTCGATACGAGCTTACTGTTACGCCGTTATGAATATCGCGGATTAGTCGGTCGGTCGTCTTCAGCTTCTTCGTCGTGTTCATTGAGCCGGGCATTGAGAACATCGCCGTTGCGCCCTTCCTCAAATCTACTCCTAGATACCAGAACTTCTTGTAAAGCTCCCTCTGCATCCGCTCCCAGTCTTCATTGAACTTTCCGCAGTACGGATCATCATCATAAAAGACCTTCTGCATTCTGTCCCGCCAGTACCATTTCACTTCGAGACCGTCAGGCGTTGACGTTATATAAGGCTCTGGAAGCCCTAGCTCACGGCAACGCGACAACACTAATTCTTTTCCTTCTTCGGGCGTGGGGGTATATCCAAGTTCCGACTTCTCCCATTTGATTATCAGGAAATTGCAGTTGATTGAGGCTACGTACCCCTTGCCCTTCCACATTGAATAATACGTCGCCGCTGAAAGCCAGCTATCTCGGTCGCTATAAAATTTCGGCAACACTCCCGTCTTCGGATTTATTCTCAGCCATTTGTAATATTTGCGCCTTTTCGGATTCTCTGTCGCTTTCTCCTGCCATAATCTATATTCTTCGCCCTTGCAATTCTCATCTCTCAACGCCCGCGTAAGACTATCAAACCATAATTTTGACCTCTCCTGTTCGTCTAGGGCTGGCTGTGTCGTCTGAATAGGTGTTGTTTTCCCGGAACGTCTGATTTTCGACGCTGATTTTTTGCACTTCTCCCTCTCCTTGCGGTAACTCTTGATGTCGTCTAT
>ERZ842401.1545-NODE-1545-length-32661-cov-54.445102_pt1 | contig 32661 bp, 15 predicted proteins | sample MGYA00521270_ERZ842401 | MGnify/ENA primary metagenome ERZ842401 (study PRJEB31892, sample SAMEA3878208) | bioreactor metagenome | biome: Moose rumen | place: Sweden | collected 2011-10 | study: EMG produced TPA metagenomics assembly of the PRJEB12797 data set...
GCAACGGTTACGGCAAAGTCGTTGATCTCGATGCCGTAGAACTGCTGAATGCTCACCTTGATAGGGTTCACTTCTTCAAAACCCAGGAACGACTGTCCATGATAACGCTCACGAATAACCTCATTCTCCAGACGACGAAGCGAGAGATAGGTCTCTGTCAGGAAATTGCCAGAGCCGCAAGCAGGGTCAAGGAAGGTCAGCGAGGCTAACTTCTCTTGGTAGGCATCGAGTTTCTTGATGCGCTGCTTCTCTACCTTTTCTTCCAATATCTCATCCAGTTCACGGCGCAGGTCATTCAAGAACAACGGATCAATCACCTTGTGGATGTTCTCAATGCTTGTGTAGTGCATACCGCCGCTACGACGGGTCTCTGGATTAAGCGTACTTTCAAAGACGGCACCAAAAATAGTTGGTGATATCTCGCTCCAATCGAAGTCGAGACTGGCATTCTGCAGCAAGGTCTGTTTCAGTTCCTCCGTGAACTGGGGAATCTCGATTTCTTCTACAAACAGTCCGCCATTGGTATAGGGGAAGGCCTTCAGTTCTTCTTGCAGGTACTTGCTGCGCTTGTCTGTTGGCGTATTCAGCACCTCAAACAGATCACGCAAGGCACGACGCAAGTCCTTGGCCTCGTATGTCACGAGGAAATCGTGGAACTGATCATGCCCGAACACGCCAGCATCCTCGGCATACAGACAGAAAACGATGCGGACACAAAGGATATTGAGCCAACGCAGGGCTTCAGGCGAATTGTCATCGTATTGCTTCAGCAGAGCCTCATAGATCCTACCCACGATTTCACCAGCCTGCATAGAGACTTGCATCTCCTTGCTAAGATGCTCGTTCTTGGCATCAACAAGGAACATTAGGCGGTAATACTCTTTACCCAAATTCTCCAAGAGTATCTGCTCTGGTTCATTGTTGGGCTGCTCCATGTCATAAACCAGGAACTCGGAGAAGTTACAGGTGACAATCCAACGAGGATGTTCAGAAACTGGAAGCGACACTACATAACGACGAGCCTGTTGGAACGGATTAAGCAATGAGCCGTCACTTTGACGGATGCCAGCACGCAAATCCTTTCCCAACGATTTCTGCTCTATCAGAACTTTGGTGGAACGGATGCGGCCATCTATAAAGTTGGAGGCATCTACCATTCGATGGTCTTCAAAAGTGATAAAGCCATCCGATGGTGTTTCAATGCCAAAGACATTTGTGAGCAAGTCAATCCAGAAGGGCTGTGATTCGCCTCTTTCATATCCTCTGCCTTTCCACCTCTCTGCAAATTCCACAGCACTGGCCGCTATCTGTTTTTCTGTCCTCATATTGCTTGCCTTGGGTTTCTAATTATGGCTGCAAAATTACTAAATTTCCCGCAGACGACTCTATTATCTGCAAGAAAAAATGTGGGAAAGAATGTTAATGGTCGTACCACCCCCTCTGAAGCCTCCATCCCCCTTCATATTTCCGTCCCCCTGTAAGGGGGACTCCAATATGAGGGGTGAGGCTTCATTCCCCCTTCCACGATGTTGGCCTGTTTTCTTGCGTAAAGACATTGCTTTCACAAGTATATGGTTTAGCCTCGCTAAGTATGATACTTAGCACTCGTTAATATGATACTTACGGGTCGTAAACCATATAGTTGCAAATGAGTAGGGGCATAACGCTGCAAACCTTTTCGCTTTTTTAGGACAAGAACCCGCTGCGTTCTCAACATTTTGTGTTACCTTTGCAGCAAACTTTTCGGCTGACCGAAAGCAGAGGCGGTTTATAACACCTCGCAGAGGTTAGTTATATAGAAGGCAGATTTCAAATGAGACGGGAGAACTGGAAGAAATAGAGTAATGGACCAGTAGAGAAAATGGAAAAATGTTATAAACTAAAACAAATACAGGATTATGAAGGTATTATTGATTAACGGTAGTCCCCGTAAGAAGGGCAACACATTCCTGGCACATAGCGAGGCTGCAAAGACGGCAGGTCCTTTCGCAGAGCATGAGGTGGACGGCATTTTGGAGACAAAGGAAGGCAAGGACATCTATCTTGCCGGAGGCTGTTTCTGGGGAACGGAGCATTACTTCAAGCAGATTGAGGGCGTAGTGGAGACAGAAGTGGGATTTGCCAACGGACATACTGCCAATCCTTCGTATAAGGAAGTCTATACCGACACAACTGGCTATGCCGAGACAGTGCATGTGAAGTATAACCCCGACGTGGTCAGCCTGAAATTTCTGTTGCGGATGTTCTTCAAGGCCATCGACCCGACAAGTCTCAACAAGCAGGGGCATGACGAAGGAACCCGTTATCGTACAGGCATCTATTATACCAGCGACGAGGATCTGCCCATCATCGAGAAGGTGTTTAGTGAGGTGCAGAAGGAGTATCAGGAGCCATTAGCCGTAGAGAAGCTGCCGTTGCAGAACTACTATTCAGCCGAGGAATATCACCAGGACTATCTCGACAAGAATCCTACCGGCTACTGCCATCTGCCACAGTCGCTGTTTGAATTCGCAAAACAAGCAAAGGAAAAATGAGAGCTTTTTCAGCAGCCAGCGGCTGCTGGTCATACTTCGTTACCTTTTGCCAGCTTCTGATAGGTGGATGGCGTCATGCCGACGATGCCCTTGAAGGCCTGTATGAAGTTGGTTTGTGACTTATAGCCCACGGACTCGGCAATGGCCTGAATGGTGAGGTGCCCGTAATGCTCGCCATCGGCCAGGCGCTGGGAGGCCAGGCGTATGCGACAGCTGTTGAGCAGCGCCTTGAAGCTGAGGTGGTGGTGGTCGTTGATGACCCACGACACGTACTTGGCGTTGGAGCCTACGAGTGTGCAGAGCATGGCCAGGTCGAAGTCGGGGTTGCACACCACGTCGTCTTGCTGCATCACCTGCTCTATGGCGGCGAGCAGCTGCTGGTATTGCTCGGCGGGCAGATGCTCTTGTGCGGGTTCCTGCTGGGGCTTGCGGCTCATGCTCTGGCGTATGTCCTCCTTGTTCTTCTCCACCAGCAGCTGATAGGCGGCCTGCAGCGAGCGGTTGCGGTTCACCAGGACTATGGCCAGCACGGCCACCGCTGCCAGCAGCACGAGGAAGAGTACGATGGCGAGCCACTGCTGGTTGATGCGCACGTTGAGCAGCGAGATGCGCTCTGCGTTCTGCTCCTCCTCGAAGTTGTTCAGCCGCGCCTTGGCTCCGTTGAAGTCGCGCGTGTTGAACACCGAGTCGCCCAGCAGCACGGCCTGTTCGCGATAGTAGGCCGCCTGCTGGGAGTTGCCCAGGCGGTGATAGATGTCGGCCAGGTGGTCGTAGGCCCTCGAAGCGCCTTTCTGGTCGCCTATCTGGGTTACCATGCGCAGCATGTCGCGGTAGAGGCCGACGCTCGTGGAGTCGTCGCCCATGCTCTCGTAGGCTCCTGCCATCTCGCCCGTCTCAGCCGCCTCATACATCAGGCCCATGTCGTGGCTGGCGGCATATTGGCGTGCCTGACGCGCAAAGCTCACGGCCTGCTGCCATCGCTTCTCGGCGGCTGCCACCTTGCCCCTGTTGGAGAGCAGGAAGAAGTGCTGGCGCACAGAGTCGCTCATCGTGGCCGTGGCCTGCATGGCCAGGTAGTGCTTGGCCTCGTCGATCCGGTCGAGCATGCAGCTGGTCATGGTGAGGTTGGAGTAGCAGCGGGCCTCCATGTCCGCTGAGCCGAGGGCCTTGGCCTGCTCGAGACAGAGCATGAAGTAGTGGTGGGCCTTCTCGTAGTCCTTGAACACGCCATAGATGCCCGCTATGTTGGCCAGGCCGTTCATATATAGTTCAGCGTTGTGCTCCTTCTTGGCCTGCCGCAGTGTGGCGGTGGCATAGTCGAGAGCCTCTGTCAGGCGGTCTTCGCTGTAGCACTGTCTCGACAGCGCCATCAGGCTGTCGGCCGACAGCTCGCTGGCGGCGACCATCGGCAGGCAGGTGGTTAACGATAGGAGTATAGCAGTGAGTAGGGTCGGTATTCTCTTCATAATCGGCGGCAAAGGTACGAAATAAATGTGAATTTATAGCATTTTTATTGCAATATTCTTGAAAAGTGAAACCTTTTCGGGGGCAAACATGGCCCGATTATAAGCAAAAATCAGTAATTTTGCAACCGTTCGACTTACGACCCAACATCAAAATCATTAATAACACATTAATTCAGTATGGTAAAGAAGTTCTACTTACTACTCGCACTCTTGTGCCTCACACTGACGACGGTCTCTGCCCAGACTGCCGTCAACATCGTTGCTGACCCTGCCGACGGTGCTACCGTCGAGAAGCTCAGCTCTGTTGTCCTCACCTTCGCTGGTGCTGCCTCCGTAGACCAAGGGTCTGCAGCCAGCAGCGTCACCATCACCTCCGACCAGGGCTACTCTGCCGGTTGTACGCTGGGCTATGGCGAGGCCGACAACCAGATGGTGGTGAGCTTCACCGAGGTAACTGCCGACGGCACCTACACGCTGACGTTCCCTGAGAACGCTTTCTCGGCCGACGTCGCCATCCCTGCCTTCACGCTGACCTACAAGATTGGCAAGGAGGTGGCCGAGGGTCTGCTGCTCTCGCCTGCGGGCGGCACGCTGACATGGCTCACTGACATCACCGTAAAGGCTGCTGCCGCTCCCACCAAGAGCGTCAACACCGTGTGGGGAGCCACTGAGACAGCCACACTCACCGGCCCTGACGGCGAGCAGGTCATCTTAGACGGCAACTCGGTCTACGACAGCGAGGCGGGCTACAGCACCTATCACCTGTCGCCGCGACTGCTCATCACCACGCCAGGCGAATATACGCTGACCATACCCGATGGCTATTTCTACTACTACGACGATGCCTATCAGCAGGTCACGCTGCCTGGCACCACTGCCACCTACAACATCACCGTGGGCCAGCAGGAGGTCTTTACCGCTGTGCCCTCGAAGGACGTGCCCGTGAGCACGTTCCAGACGCTCGTCATCACCTTCCCCAACGCCACGACCGTAGCCGCCAACTCGTCGGCCAACATCGTGCTTTACCAGGATGCTGAGACCTGGAAGGGCAGCGGCTCGCTGAGCTACAACTGGACCTTTGAAGGCAACACCATGACCTACTCGCCCTATCAGCCCATCATCGATGCCGGCCACTACACCATGAACTTCCCCGAGGGCTGCCTGCTGCTCGACGGCGAGCCCAGCGCCCCCTTCATGGTTGAGTTCGACATCGTGGAGAACGAGCCGCTCAACATGGTGGTCACGCCCGCCCAGGATGCCAGCGTCGAGGGCATTCTGAACAGCGCCACCATCACCTTCCCCGACGAGACCGATGTGACCTACAACCCAGGCTCCATCACACTTTTCCGCATTACCGATACGGGCGATGTGACCATTGGCAGCTCCTACGGCCCCCAGACAACCATCAAGCAGGAGGACGGCAAGACCTTCGTAGTCAACTTCCCCGGCATTGCCACCGAAAGCGGCACCTATAAGATCAGCATCCCGAAGAACCTCTTCACCACGGGCGAGCGCTTCAACGCCGAGACCGACGTGACGTTCGGCTACACCGCCCCCACACCGGTTGCCTTCGAGGTGTCGCCTGCTGCCGACAGCCAGCTCGACCGCGTGCAGAACTTCACCATCAGCTTCCCCGGCGACGACGATGTGACGGTGAACACCGCCTACACCTCAGCCAACATTCTGCTCTACAAGGGCGTTCCCCACAAGAACGAGTACGGCTATCTGACGGGCGGCTCGCAGCACAGCAGCGTGGCCCCCAGCGCCATCAACAAGACCGAGGGCACCAAGGGCGAGTTTACCATCTCGTTCAGCACGCCTGGCATCGAGAAGGATGACTATGCACTCATCGTGCCTGCCGGTCTCTTCATCGTTGGCGGCAAGACCTTCAACCAGACCGACACGCTGGTCTACCACGCCACCGGCAACGGTCTCGACAAGATCGAAGCCTGGCCCGCAGCACCCGCCAAGTCGCTGAAGAACATCACGCTGACCTTCGTCAACGAGACCTCCGTCGTGTTCCAGAACAGCTATGCCAGCACTACGCTCTACATGGTGAACCCCGAGGCCACGTACAACACCTATAAAGAGAATGTCTCAGCCACCAAGTCAGACTGGTCGGGCTTTGTCAGCATCGACGAGAACCAGCCCAACAAGCTGAACATCGAGCTGAAGGATGAGTACACCGAGGCTGGCGAGTACTACCTCGACCTGGGCACCTACTTCCTCTTCATGAGTGACGGCACGACGCCCAACACCGTCAACAAGGTCTACTTTACCGTCGACCCCACAACCACAGCCATCGAGGACGTGCAGAAGACCGCTGCCGACAACAGCCGCATCTACACCATCAGCGGCATGGAAGTGAAGGACATGAAGCGTCCTGGTCTCTACATCCAGGGCGGCAAGAAGGTCTTTGTGAAGTAAGATACGAAAAGCAAGTAATAATGAAGCAACGCATTGTTTTCACTGCAATACTCATAGGAATGCTGTCGGCAGCCCATGCCGACGGCATTCTGTCGCATAAGCAACTGCTGTCGAAGCCATGCACCGTGGCTTACGACCGGAAGATGGCCGACGGCAGCACCCACCTCACCATGTACAATGTGGCCGACGGCGGCTTCGTGCTCGTCCGTGGCCAGCAGGTGATAGGCTATAGCGACACGGGCAGCTTCAGCGAGCAGACGGCGCCGCCCGCCATGCTCGACATGCTGGAGGCGCTCAGTCAGATGGACCCAGAGACCCCAGCCGTTGCCCCCGAGGGGGCTGTCGCTCCGCTGCTTGCCAACATCGCGTGGAACCAGGACTCGCCCTACAACGACCTGTGCCCCCTGTACGACATGAGCACGCGCTGCCCCACCGGCTGCGTGGCCACGGCCATGGCCCAGGTGCTCCGTTATCACCACTGGCCCCTGCAGGGCATGGGGTCGCACAGCTACCAGCCTGCCATACTCTCAGGTAACACGCTCAGCGCCGACTTTGGCGCCACCACCTATCAGTGGGACGCCATGTTGCCCAACTATGCCACGGCCACAGAGCCGGCAGCTGGCTATACCATGGCCGAGTGCCGCAGCGCCGTAGCCCAGCTCATGCAGCACTGCGGCATTGCCATCGACATGGTGTACTACACGCAGAGCGGTGCCACCGACTACGACGTGCCGCCGGCACTGACCACCTACTTCGGCTACGACCGCAGCATGGCCTACCGCAAGCGCGAGCACTACAGCACAGCCGACTGGCTGCAAATCATACACGACGAGCTGGTCCAAGGGCGCCCCGTGCTGGCCTACGGACGGGCTTCGGCGGGTGGCCATGCCTACGTTTTCGACGGTATGGACGACCGGGGCTTCATCCACGTCAACTGGGGATGGGGCGGCATGTCTAACGGCTACTTCCAGACATCGGCGCTGACACCTGCCTCGCAAGGCATCGGCGGCAGCGACGGAGGCTTCAACTACTCGCAGCGCATCATCACCGGCATACGTCCTGCCGACGGCGAGGAGCGCGACTACTACGTTGAGCTGACCTCTACCGAGGGGCTTACTGCCGGCAAGAGCAAGATTGCACAGGGCAGCGATGTCACCATACGCCTGTCGGGCAAGGTCATCAACCATGGTTGGCGCGACGCCCTGTTCGACTATGCCCTGCTGTTGCTCACCGCCGACGGCGACACCGTAAGCATCATCAACGGCCCTGCCAGCCAGACACTGGCTAAAGATGCCACCGACTATGCACCCACATTCGGCACCGTCAGCCTGGGCATTCTGCCCGCTGGCAGCTACGTGCTCTATCCTGCCTGCCGCATGACGGGCGGGAAAGGCCCCTGGCAACGCATTCGCGACAACTACATCGGCTACGTCAACCGTCTCGACATCACGGCCACCGACGCCGACATCACCTTCCGTCAGCCCGACTACTTCCAGCTGAAGGCCACCGACATTGAAGTCCCGACAACCATCTACGACGGCGTGCCTGCCCTTATCACGGCCACTGTGACCAACGAGGGCGACGTGGAGTATCATGGCGAGGTGAAAGCCCAGCTACGACAGGGCAGCAACATAGTGAGCGCCACTTCCAACTACATTATCGACCTGTTGCCCTGTGCCACGACACAGATACGCTTCACCGACAGCTTCAAGGCCGATGCAGGCAGCTACACTTTGTGTCTGGTCGACGATGACGGGGCGCTCATCAGCACACGCCTCACAGCAACCGTCAAGGCACGACCCGCCACTGCCACCGTCGTTGCCTTGCAGCCGCTCAGTGTCGACAAAGCCTTGCCTGGCGAGATGAAGGCAACTGCCACCGTAAGCGCCAATGGCGGATTCTTCGGCGGTCTGCTCTATACCTTTATATATAGTGAGGACGGCAAGACCGAGATGGGTTGTCTGTTCCCCCAGTACATCATGCTCGACGAAACGACCACATCGCAGCAGGTCACAATGACGGGTACGATGGAGAACGGTGTTCCTGGCAAGATCTACCAGGCACAGCTGGCCGTCTACGATGGCTCGTCGTACACCTTCCTGACGGGCGACAACGCCACCCAAAGCTTTGTGTTCGACGGCGCCAGCGGCATAGCCCCTCTGCCATCCACTAACCCTTCGGCACTCACCCTGCACGACTTGTCTGGCCGCCGCATCATAAGCCGACAACACGGCCACGGAATCGTCATAAAGAGCGGTAAGAAATTATTGATTACAAAATAACAAGCAAATAACACAAGACAAGCTATGAGAAGAAATCTCCTGATTCTTGCAGCCATCTGGTTTGGCACGACTGTTGCCGCAGCACAGCCCATGGCCGCACAAAAGGCTGGTAGCCTGAAGGCTCTGCCAGAGCTGCATGTTAGCAAAGCAAATGTGAACAACGGGCCACGACGCGTAGCCATCAGCGGTGTTATGCCCAAAAGCGAGGCCACCAATGGTACTATGCCCAAAGTCACAGTGCCCGGCGGTTTTGCCGCCAAGGCCAACGGCACCGCCCCGCAACAGCCCTTGCGGGCCATCGCCAATGCCGACGCCTCGCTCTTTGAGGGACGCACAGTCTTCGGCGCCATGGTCAACAGCGACCTGTGGGCCAACATGAGCATCACCCAAGTGCCCTACGGCATCTACTCGTTCCAGATGGGCAGCACCGATGCGCCCACGGCACATATCAGCGACATGGTCTACAACTTCATGTCGGGCGCATGGGGACGAGACCGCCACTACGGCATCGTGCCTCTCACCATCATCGGCGCCATCAACGGCGCACGCTACATCACTATCGACACCCGCGATTGGCGCGAGGCCAAGAACGTGATGTGGGACACCGAACACGGCACCTACTCGCTCATCGCCTCTACCATGGCCTACGACCCCACGAGCGATGACTTCTATGCCTACCAGTACAAAGAAGACCTGACAGGCCTCAACTGGTGTCGCCTGAACCAGGAAACCGACCGCATGGAGCAGCTGGCACAGTATCGTGGCTCTACCGCCGTGCTGACACTGGCTGCCACTCCCGGCGGACAGATGTACTACATCGACGCTGCTGGTGACCTCTACACCGTGAACAAGCAGAACGGACGCACCTCGCTCGTTGGCAACACCGGCGTCAGCCCCACCAACTACAACCAGAGCATGGTCTACGACGGCAAGAGCGCTACCTTCCTCTGGGCGGCACAGTGCAGCGAGGGCAGCGTGCTCTTCAGCGTCGACCCCGCCACGGCCCTGACCAAGCGGGTCATGCGTTTCCAGCACAACGAGCAGTTTGTCTCGCTCTACATCACCGACACCGAGGCTCCTGCCGAAGCTCCTGCCGCGGTGGGGCGTCCGCAGCTACGGGCCGACAGCAACGGCTCGCTCACGGGCAACATCACCTTCACCGTGCCGTCACGCACCTTTGGCGGTGAGACGCTCACTGGCGAGCTGAACCTGAACGTATGGCTCGACGGCGAGAACCTGAAGGGCGAGAACGTAGCACCTGGCACTGCAATGACCATTCCCGTCAGCATGACCGAGGGCAACCACTACATTGCCATCACCACCGACAACGCTGCCGGCTTCTCGCCACTGCGCTACATCTACCAGTATGTGGGCTACGACACACCGAAGGCCGTGACCGACGTTGTCTTCACCAACGAGGACGGACAGAACACCATCACCTGGACTGCACCAGCCACAGGCATCAACAGCGGCTACATCGACGCAGCCAACCTCACCTACGACATCGTCCGTATGCCCGACAGCGTCACCGTGGCCACGGGCCTCGCCGCCAACACCTACACCGAGGCCACGCCTGCCGCCATGCACTCCTACAGCTATCGCGTCGTGGCCGACAACCACGGTCACAAGGCACAATATACTGAGTCGAACCGCATCCTCTGCGGTAGCTCGTTCACCGTGCCCTACGAGCAGCTGTTCGAAGACCCGACAACGCTGACCGACTACTTCACCGTAGTCGATAACGATGGCGACGGCAACACCTGGCGACAGGGCTACACCACCGAGGTGCGCATGGACTACTTCAAGAACAGCGATGCCGACGACTGGCTCATCTCGCCGCCCATACAGCTGCTGACTGGCATGAAGTATCGCTTCACCATGAACATGAAGACTTTCACGCCCCAGTACCCCGAGGACTTCGAGGTGCTTGTTGGCACCGACCCGACCGACCTCACCACCTTCCAGCTCACCAAGCGTGAGGAGGGCTTCACTGCCATAGCCAGCGAGTTTGGCGACTACACAGCCGACTTCCTGGTAGGCGAGAGCCGCGACTATCATCTGGCCGTGCGCTACTGCTCGAAGAAGGAGTCGAATGCGTCGCTGATGATGATTCATAACTTCAAGGTAACTGCCATAGGCAACTCGGCAGCCCCTGCCCAGCCCACCGACATGACCATCACGCCCGATGCCAACGACGAGCTGAAGGCCACCATCACGCTGAAGGCTCCCACGCTCAACCTGATGGACGAACCCATCAGCAGCCTCAGCAGCATCGAGCTGTTCCGCGACGGTGGCAGCGAGCCCATCCACACCTTCGCCACGCCGCAGCCCGGAGAGCAGCTCTCGTGGACTGACGAGCAGGTGCCCACGGTGGGTGTCCACACCTATACCGCCGTGGCACATAGCGAGGCCGGACAGGGCGAGCCGCTCACCCAAGAGCAGTTCATTGGCATCTATACCGCCCCCTACGCCCAGGACTTCAGCGACAAGAAGAGCTTCGAGCTGTGGGGCAAGGAATACTCTTACAACGACGACGCGAACAACTGGTGGGGCTGGCAATGGAAAGACAACGACAATACCCATGGCCAGTACATCAACCTGTACTATTATCTTACCAGCGACACGCCCACCGACATCTGGCTCTTCACCCCGAGGTTCAGACTCGATGCCGATGCCGTCTACACCGTCAACTACGATGCTGTAATGAACTACAGCTACTATGAAGATATGAGCTACGGCTTGTATATGGGCACTGAGCCACATTCTGAAGCCATGACCACACTGGTGGGCACCATGCCGTCAACGGGCTACTTCATGGAAACACAGGAGCTGCTGCTGGTGAACAGCGACGCCGGCCGCTACCATCTGGGCTTCAAGGCCAGCGGTGCCAAGACAATGGATTACTTCAGTGCCGACCTCGACAACTTCATCCTGACCTACCGCACGTCAGCCCGCGCACCCTACCAGATGACCAACTTCAAGGCGGTGGCCGACAAGAACGGCGACCTGAAGGCAACGCTGTCGCTGCGCACTCCCACCACTAATTATTATAAGGAGCAGCTCGACGCCAACAGCGAGCTGACCGTTAAGATCTATCGTGGCCAGAACGCCACCATGCCCACCGAGACACTGACGGCCAAGCCCGGCCAGCAGCTCTCGTGGACCGACGAGCAGGCACTGCACGGACTGAACTACTACACCATCACCTGCGAGAACGAGTATGGTCGTGGCGAGGTGGTCAGCGACACGCTCTTCGTGGGCCGCGACGTGCCCGCTGTGGTAGAGGACTTCGCCGTGCGCGGCTCAGCCGACAACCAGGATGCCGTCATCTCGTGGAGCAAGCCGTCGGCTGGCGTCAACGGAGGTGTGGTGCTGAAGGACGAGACCACCTACAACATCTATGCCTACGACATCGACAAGGACGAGCTGACAATGCTGGCTGAGGGCATCACGGGTACTACCTACACCGTGGAACGCGACGAGCAGCAGCTGCAGCAGATGTACTACTACGCCGTGTCGGCAGTGAACAGCGAGGGCGAGGGCCAGGCATCGGCAGCCGCCGTGGTGCTGGGCAAGCCCTACGAGCTGCCCTTCAAGGAGTCGTTTGCCGGTGCTACGCTCAGTACCCAGCTTTGGCAGGCCGTACCTATGGTACAGGGGGCAACGTCATGCGGCGTGGACAACCCGTCGGGCAGCTACAACCAATGCACGTCGGCACAGGACAACGACGGTGGCTGCACCTACTTCTACAATGGCTATCAGTATGAGGCGCAGGCCGGTGCACTGCTCGTCTCGCCCAAGGTACAGCTGGCCAAGACAACGGGGAATGAGCTGCGCTTCTGGACCTACAACTTCAAGGAGGTCTACAGCACGCCTGCCTACGTGCAGGTGGCCATCTCTACCAACGACAGCCAGTTCAGCTTCCTGCCCAACGCCACCTTCAACGTTGGCGGCGACACCGAGGAGGGCTGGAAGGAACATGTCATCAACCTGGACCGCTACCGCACGTCCAACTTCGTGTCGATAGCTCTACTGGGCATCACCAGTGGCTATCAGGATGTCATCTATGTCGACAACATCAGCATAGACAACCCGTCGCTGTCGGGCATTGCTTCCCACTCGGCCACCCCTACCCCATCGTCCATCGCCATCTACGACCTGCAGGGTCGCCGCACCGCCAACCCACGCAGCGGTGTCTACATCATGGACAACAAGAAAGTGGTTGTGAGATAGTGATGTCCTAAAACAAAGAAATGCTCCGCTACCCTCTTGTCGTAGCGGAGCATTTTTTTATTGTCTGGCCCTCATAGGCCCCATAAGTCTTATAAGCCCAATAAGACACAAAAGTCCTGTAAGACAGATAAGCCCTATAAGGGCTGTCAGCCCCCATGGCCCTGTGTCCGGCTTTTCCTCGGCGCCCCCTTGTGCAGGCGGTGGCAGCTGGGCTGCGGCCTCGGCCTTGGGTGCTGCCTCTGGTTGGGCATAGCTCACGCTGAACACGTTGACGGCATTGCCGCCCTGGCGGCCACGGCCCTGGGAGGTGAGTATGACCAGGCTGCCGTCGGCCGACACGTCGAGCCCCACGGGATAGCTGTCTACATCGGCCGAGAGCACCAGGCGCATGGTGCGTGTGTCCACCACACAGAGCTTGCTGCCTCGGTTGCAGGCGGCAAAGATGTAGCGGCCCGAGGGCGACGCCTCGATGGTGCGTGTGCCGGGCATCACCTGGCACTCCTGCCACTGGCCCTGTGTCTGCGCCGTACGGTTGGTTATATGCTGTGCAGCCTCGAGAAACTTGTCGAGCCGCATGCGCTGCACATAGCCCGAGGCGTTGCTGCTGAGATAGAGCCACCCGTCGTTGATGATGAGGTGGCGCACGTTGGAGCGCATGCCCAGCACACGCCCCAGATACTGCTGACGCTGCAGGTCGATGACGGCGATGCCGCTGGCACCCGCCATGCAGCTGACCAGCAGGTAGCGGTCGTCGGGGGTGAACACCGTGCCACGCAGCGTGTAGCCGCTCTTCACGTCGCGGTCGACGGGCTGCGTCAGGCTGAAATTGAGCTTCAGCTGGTAGTCCACGGTATAGAGCCGGGTGTAGTGCCAGTCGGCAGGACGCTGACTGCTCACGTCGAGCAGGGCCACGGTGTTGTCGCCCCACAGCGTCACGGCCACCATGGTGCTGTCGTGGGAGCAGGCCACCATCTTGGGCAGCGGCCCGGTCTCGAACAGGCGCACGATGGTGTCGCTCTCGGTATCGATGACGGCCATGGCCGAGGGGTCCTGGGCGTTAATGTCGTAGCTGCGTCGATAGTATGGCACCCACAGGTAGCGGCCGCCATGGGAGAACGTGCTCTCGACGGGCTTGCCGTAGAAGTTGTTCAGCGGGCGCTTGTCGGCCGGGTAGTGGGTGAAGCGGAACAAGCCGCTGGGCGGTGCCCAGAGCGCGGCGTGGCGCTCGTCGAAGCGATGGCTCACCACGGCCAGCTTGCGCCATGTGCCCACCTCGTAGGCTATGGTGGCGGCGCCTTCGAGCGAGTTGACGTAGAACTTGCGGCCGTTGGGATGGATGTTCACCGACTTGGGCGAGTAGATGTCCTTGTCGAGGGTGGCCTTGTCCTGCCAGTCGAACTGCTGCATCTTGTGCACCAGCGTCACGCTGAGCGAGCTGTCGGCCGCTGTCGTGGTGGTGCCAATGACCGAGTGCACCAGCGGGGGCAACTCGTCGGCGCGGGCCACGGTGGCTGCTGTCAGCCAGCACACAAGCAATAGGGGTAGCCGTTTCATTCCGTCTCTTTTCATAAATTATCTTATTCAACTTTCTGAAGTCTCTATGTATTTACGATTTGACGATTTACTATTTACTATTTATTTACGATTTAGCGATTTGATGATTGATTGCGTACCATCCGGGTGGGCAAAATAACCAAATAATCAAATAGTCAATCAATCGTAAATAGTACATAGAAAAATAGTAAATAAACATGCGAAACTTGAATTATCTTATATAATTTATATAGAAACTAAATTTGTTCATCTGCCTATCAATGGTTGGTCTTTTCGCCTACAATCACGTCGGAGTTGCCCGTCACCTTGGCCATGTTGCCACCGCCGAAGACGTGCTGTTTCACCTCGCCGTTGGTGATGGTGATGCGGGCGTTGCCATACACCTGGCCAGCCTCTTCGTGGTCTTCGTCGCCATAGCCGCCGCCATAGATGCTGCCGAAGGAGTAGGCCACCTTGCCATCGTCGCCCCGGACGTCGGTGCCCACGGTGCCGCCGGTCATGAGCACGGTGGTGGTGCTGGTGGCCGTGGTGGTCTCGCCATCTTTCTTCACGCCCACGGCACCCAGCTCCGAGCCGCCGTAGATGTTGCTCTTGATGTTGCCGCCACTGAAGTTGAGCGTGGTGGCACGGCAGCGGCCCATGTCGGGCCAGCGGGTCAGGTCGGTGGTGCCGTCCATCTGCTTGATGCGGCCCATGCAGCCAGCAAACACGTTGCCGCCCTTGGTCTGCACCAGATGGCCGTTGTTGAAGACGGTCAGGGGGATGATGTCGCTGTTGGCCTGGCTGGGAACGACATATTCGTGGTTGTTGCCTATGGTGCCGCCGCTGACGTTCACCGTTATCCAGCCGTGGGTCTTCGCCGCTGCCACGACGTCGGCGCCGCCCAGCACCTGCTCCTTGCCGTCGGGAATCAGCTTGCCGTAGTTGGCATGGTCCTCGAGCACGAGGTAGGTGCCCACCGAGGCCAGACGGCCACCGCCGAAGACGGAGCCGAGCATGGTGCCGCCTTGTATGTCGACGGTCACGTTGCCGCTCACCACGCCTGCCGTCAGGGCTTCGCCAACAAAGCCGCGGCCACCACCGAAGATGTTGCCGTCGAGGTAGGTGGTGCCCCATGTGCCTATGAAGGGCGAATGGGTCGTAGTGACGGCACCGGCGCCTTCGCCCTCGGTTGTCGTCGTCTCCTTCACGGTCAGGCTGACGTCGCCCAACACGTGGCCGTCCTCGCCGCCGCCATAGACGGAGCCATAGACCATGGCATCGCCGGAGATCAGCACCTCGACGCTGCCCACGTTGGTTGTCTGGTTGAAATGGACACGCGGGTCGCCTTTTCCTGCGCCATAGACGAGGCCTATCATCGGGTTGTTCATGATCTGGCTGCGGGTGCGCGGCACACCGACGGTGCCGCCAGATATCTTCACCGTGCACTTACCCTTGACGTCGGTATACTCGTTTCCGCCGTAGACATTGGTCAGGACGTGGCCGCCGGTGATGCGCACCTCGGTGTTGCCTTCCACCCAGCCTGCCGAGCCGACCCAGTCGTAGCCGGTTATCTTTCCGTCGCTGTTTTTTGCCAAATAGGGTATGTAGCCGGAGCCACCGGCGAACACGCAGCCTATCCACGTCTTGCCGTCGCAAACCTTGTCTGTGCTGCCACCGGGATAGAGGTAGTCGCCTTGATCGGCCTTATACGCATCGGCGTATGGGTCGTAGGTGTCATATACCCAAACAGGGGCTTCGGCGGTGCCATCGTTCCTTCCGTAGTCGTAGTGCGAACAGGCTGGCATCTGCCCTGCTATCGCATCGATGCGCGAAGCGTTGCCCGCCTTGACAGCCGCCGCTGCCTCTGCCCATTGTGCGGCAGTATAGCGTTTGGGCCTGACCACGCCATTCACGGTCTCTGTGTAGTTCTCGCCCACACCAATCTGACCGCCCTGAATCTTCACCAGGGTGTTGCCCAGCACGCGTCCGAACTCGCCACCGCCAATGATCGACTCGAGGATGAAGGCACTGTCTTTGATGGTGACATCGGTGTTGTTGACGTATGTCTTGAAGTGGGTATCCTGATCATCGGCCGGATTCTCCACCTTGCCACATCCACCGCCCCATACCCAGCCTTGCGGGACAGGGTCGCCATGGCCGCCTGTCATTCTCTTCATACCCTGTGTTGCCACCTCTATAGGGCCTATCTGGCCACCGCTGACAACGACATAGCAGGTGCCGGTGCCTGCTGCGCAGGCCGTGGGCTTGCCACTGCATTCTTCAGGATTGGTATGGGTGGTATGCCCCCAGTCTGTAACATCGCTGTTATAGGCCTTGGTAAACGTACCCACCGAACCGGCAAATCCGCCGCCGAAGATGCCGTTGAAGACGTAGCCGTCGGCCATGGTGACAAAGGTGTTGCCCAGCACGTCGGCCTCGCTGCCGCCACCATAGACACTATTACCTATTGAGACGGCGAAGCCTGCGGTTCCCGAATGATCCACAGCAGTATCGGTGTACCCATTTTCCGCTTCCGAATCAGCAACTTGAGTACCGCAGATGTTCACATGCGTATCTCCTGTCACGTCTGCCTCATTACCGCCGCCAAAAACATTGCCAGTAATGTAGGCACCGAGAACATTTTGGCTTTCCCCCCTGGTGTATCCGCTGGTGGCGTCATAACTCAGGTGCGTTTGTACAGTCTCTTTCGTACCTATATTCACTGTCGTGTTGCCTTCTACGACAGCCGCATTACCGCCGCCATAGACATCGCCGATGATGCCCAGCTTGTTGGGGTTAGGGGCTTCAGTAGCATCAATCCCTAACGCAGTCATCTTAGTAGGAATGCCACTTGCGAAGTGTCCCTGAATCATGTTGATGTTCACTGTCGGGTCGCCGTAGAGCGTAGCACCAGTACCAAAGCCACCGCCGAACACCTTGCCTATATAGGTACAGGATACGATGTTCAGTTGGGGAGCGTCGTAGGGAGCTGTCTTTCTTACCTCTGTTCCGAACTGTGCTGTTGTCACTGCCGGGTGATAATTGGCGGACTCCCCGTCTGCCATCTCTGCCGTCCTTGGCTTATAGGTGTCACCGTCCTTATAATAACCATACCGGGAGTACATTGCCTCGTTGCCGCCAAGATAGAGTTCGTCTATCTCTATAGGCGTTTCGCACTCACCTGTCTCCTCAATGTTCAGTATGATGTGTCCCATAATGAGGCCGCCTTGGTTGTTGCCGCCGAACACCTTGCCGAACTTTCCGCTGGTAATAGTCAACTCCACATCACCATTCACGTTGGCATTGTCGGCGCCGGCATAGAGCACAGGAGTCTTAACGTCTGGCTTACAGTCCATCACCATAATAAGGTCACCGTAGACATCGGCATCCTTACCACCCCCCACAAGCTTTTCTACATCAAGCGTACAAATACCGTTAGTATTATCTACGCTGGAGCCGGTTCCCATATCAATGCTGATGTTTCCGTAAATGGTACCCTTTTTGTTGCTGCCGCCGTAAGCCTCGTGTACGTAGCCGCCTGTCAGCAGCGTTGTGGCGTTACCGGGGGTAGCTTGATTACCAATATTGGCACCGGGGTTGTCTGTCCATGTCGTGCCGCCGTCTGTTGTATAGGGGTCTCTACCGTTACCGCCGCCAAACACCTCCTGTATCTCATAGGCACCGCGCACAAGGACATCTGTCTCAGGAACCTCAGCCGCATTACCGCCGCCATAGACATCCCGGATGCTGACATCACAAGTCTCAATCCTGACACTCGCCTTCTTGCCCGTAGCCTTATAGTCGGCCAAATTGCCGCCACCATAGACGGCAGCGACTTCGTAGGTAGGTGCCACATAGCCAGCATCTGTCGTCGTCAATTTCAACTTATCGGAGGCTGTCCTCGTAACATTGCCAGCCTCGGTCTTGTTCACTGTCACTTTCACGTTGCCCAAAGGATAACCATTCAAATTATTACAGCCAAACACGCGGCCACTCTTCACCACGTCGGAATGGGTGCCGTCGTAATGACTGATATTGAATGCTGTAGCCGTGGCATCGTCGTCCGTGGTGCCCAGTGTCACCGACACGTCGCCATAGACCAGTGCCGCTACTGCCGTTACGGCTGCTACCGCAGGAGTCTTTATCGTTTCTGTCGTCACATAGCCGTCATCTCCAAGGTTCAGGTTGTGTTCACTATTATAAGTCGTAGCCTCCTCTTCTGTATAATTGACAGCAGCCTTGGCCTCAACGCCTATGCGTCCCAGACCGCCACCGTAGGCATCGCCCTTGATGGTGCCGCCCGTCAGTCTGACGGTCGTGGTGTTGACAGAGGTGGAAGATATCGTTTCCGTGCCCGTGCCGTTATAGCTTGTAGCATTATTGATGTTGGTATTGGCCAGTGCGCCGCCGCCATAGACGTCTTTCTCCACCGTGCCCGCACTCATGTTCACGGTCACGCTTCCACCCACGTCAGCCAGGTTGCCGCCGCCGTATACGTTGCCGTGTACCTTGACCTGAGCCAATGCCGTGCCCCCTGTCAGCAGCACTGCTATCGTAAAGAGAGCCATGCGCAGGGTGGCTCCCCGTCCTGTCATAATATGTGTGTATCTCATGCTCATCTGTCTATGTTTGTCTTTACTATTCTACAGGTATGCTGCTTGGTGTCCTTGTCGTAGTTGATGCCCACAAGAAGTATCTCGCCAGCATATTCTGCCACCTTTGCCGGGTACTGCTTGCGTAGTATCTGAGTGATGGCCGTGTCGGCATCGCGGTTGTATTTCAGTTCCACGATGATGGCTGGTGAGCTGATATGCTTCCTGGGAATGAGGACGATGTCTGCAAAGCCCTTTCCCGTTGCCAGTTCACGATGAACGATATAGTCGTTGGCCGCATAGTAATAGGCGAGGCTAAGTACGCAGGCCAGCGAGTTCTCGTTGTTGTAGCTCAAGATGCTCGTATGCTCGTCGTGGGCAGCATCTATACCACGTGCCACCGCCTCCTCATTGCCGTCGAGCGTTGCCTGGAGCAGTTGTTCCGAAGCATCAAGGGACTTCATCACCTCTGCCCATTTATTTTCCTCAATGGCATTCACCATCTCGCCAGCCACCTCCTTGTTGGGAATGTAGCACTCGCTCTTCTGCCAGCTATAACTGAGGTAGCCCAGATGGATGAGCACCGTCAGTGCGTCATCCTTACTGCGGATGATGGACATGTCGTTCTGGAACTTGGTGGGGTTCACCTTGCTGCGTCCTCCTGCCAGCATGTTGATAATGTCATTCTTCAGCCCTTCGTAGTTCATCTGTATGTAGTGCGCTACGGTGTCGTAGGCACCCGTAGCAGCCCAGAAGCTGCGGCAACGGCCGGTGTCGATAGCCTGCATGACTGAGTTTGGATTGAACATCGAGTGTTCGTCGCCTATCTGGTAGCCGTCGTACCATTTTACTAATTCGTCAAAATCCATGCTGTGCTTCTCTGCCAGCATGCGTACCTCGTCTTTCGTAAAGCCAAAAAACTGTCCCATTCTCCGAGGTTCTACCATCGAGTATTCCGCAAAATTGTTCAGAGCCGACTCTGTCTTATATTTCTTGACAGGCAGGATACCTGTCATATACGCGCAGGCAAACACCCTCATGGCATCCTGGCTTTTGAACATTCGTCGCAGCCAGCTGACGTAGCTGTCCATTGCCTTTGTGCCTGGCGCAAACTCCCGGCAGATGGCATCCCATTCGTCGATGATGAATACAAACTGTTCCTGCTTAGCCTGACTGACACGCAGCAGATAGTCCATCAGCCAGTCACCGTCTGCTACGGCCACATCTGGATAGGCCTCACTCACATCTGCCAACAGCGCAGTATCAATCTTCTCGACAATGTCATCTGTCTTGTATTTGGACACGAAATTCGTCATGTCCAAATAGATGGCCGGATACTTGTTCAGATGCTTCTCGAACGAAGGATCCTTGGCAATCTCCAAGTCCGTGAACAGGCTGCGCGAGTCGCACGAGTGGTCATAATAGGCATACAGCATCTTCGCCGCCATCGACTTGCCGAAGCGCCGGCAGCGCGACACGCAACTGAAGCAGCGCTCAGTGAAGAGTGTGCTGTTCACAGCCGCAATCAATCCAGACTTGTCAACATACTCACTGTTCCTTGCACGTTGGAATCCTGCATTACCAATATTGATATATATTCCCATTATAGTCTCTGTTGTTTAATCAATTCTTCAATGTTCAATGTTCTTCCACCAGTCGTCGCGTGTGCGGCAGATGGCCTGTGCCACGCAGTTCATGGTCTTACACTCCATGACGGTGATGCCCTCGTCACGATGCCGGTACAGGTACTTCCACGGCGTGACGATGAGCAGACGCCCTGCTGCGCAGTGCTCTATACGCTCCGTGGAAGGGTGGTAGACCTCCGTAAAGCCGTTGTCGGCTATCAGCACCACGGGGAAGCCGCGTTGCACGGCCTCGTCCATGATGGCCTGTTCGCCCTTATGGATGCGCGGCGAGACGAGGACGGCCCCCCGCTCCGCCTCTTCAAGACACCGCCGCTTCTGCTGCTCAAAGAGCGGCCGGTCCTTGCGGTGGCACACCACCGGCAGCAGCCGCCGCTTCAGCAAGGCGCGGTCGCCGTAACTGTGGCAGGCGATTTTGTCGCCTGCTATCATCAGTCGCCGCTCTACCTGCGCCAGCGCCTCAGCAGTGGCCTGGTATTGCGGGCACTCGCGCTGCAAGTAGCCGCGCAGGGCGGCAGGGGTGAGGGCCGTGTCAATGCCGCCCCGCTGCGGCTGCAGCCGGTTGCAGTCATGCATGCGCAGCCAGCGGCTGCGCGGATTGCCCGCGATGTAGGCGCGCTGCGTGCTGAGCTGCGCCTCATCTATCGGCATCACGTCGCAATAGCCGGGGGCGAACAGTGGCGGGCGGCCCGTGTTGTAGCGCTCCTTTTTGGCGGCAAAACCGCCATTCACAGTAGCTGCCGCCGCCGTGCCGCCTACTGTGCCGTGCGGTTCTGCCGCACGGACAGCTCCGTCCTGCCCCGTGGCCGCCCAATAGGCCTGATTGCAACCCTGCTTGAAGCCGGCCATCACCTGTCCAAGATGGGTGCTACGGCCATTTGTGCTAACGATGGGCGCACTTACTTTAAGTATGAAATGCAGATGCTCGGGCATGATGACGTATGTATCGACGGTAATCATCCGATAGTGGGCGGTGATAGACGTGAGCAGCTCGCGCTCCACCGCCGTGCCTGTCGCCGTCAGCGCAACCGCTGCCGTGTCGGCATCGCTGCCGACCACCGTGCCGAGCGGGCGCCCCAACCCTTCCGCCACATGCATAGTGATGTGGTAGAAGCCTGGCCGCGAATAGTCGTGAACATTAGAGCGGCGCGTCATGCTGTGTATGATAGGTTGCCTGTCCATCAATCCTTAGTCATCTTCAATCCTTCAATTTTTTTACTCCTGTATGTTCACCGTGGTGCTGCCGCTAACCATGCCTTCGTTGCCGCCGCCGAAGATATTACCGTTAACCGTGGTGTTGCCCTTGAGGGTGACGGTGGTGCTGCAGACCTCTTCAAGTTCGGTCTCTATGTCTTCAATACTTGGCAGGCTGGAACGCAAGTCATGAGGCAGAGCCTGACCGAGTTCATAGTCAGAGATACCTATAGGTTTACAAATATCTCTTAATGCATATTCTGCCTTTATCTTGTCCTTGGTCTTGCAAAGCAGCAACCCGATGGTTTTATTATCTCCTTCACGACAAAGGATGTCGTCGACTGCAGAACAATAGAAATTGAGTTTTCCGATGTATTCGGGCTTGAACTCAGTATCCTTCAGTTCTATCACCATGTATCGGTGCATAAAGGCATTATACATCAGCATGTCAATATAATAGTCATCGCCAGACACGGAAATATGGTATTGGTGCCCCATGAAGGCAAATCCTGCTCCCATTTCAATGAGGAACTGCTGTACATGCTTTACCAGTCCTATCTCAACATCGCGTTCGTTATATTCATCAGTAAAGGTGAGCATATCGAAAATATAAGGGTCTTTTAGCAACGATTTCACATCTTTTGCCTCTGGTGCAGGCAATGTGGCATCGAAGTTGTTGGCCAATGCACCGTGTTTGCCATAATAGTCCAGTTTGATGGCCTCTGCAAGAAAGTCCTTACTCCAGTGTGAGGTTAAGCATTGTATCATGTACCAGTAGCGAGCCTTAATGTCTTTGACTCGTTGCATGAGGATAACATTGTGTGTCCAATGAATGTGCTTTATTGGCAAGGTGAAATTATACTCTGGCAATTGCGCAACCGCCGGTTGCGTAATTGTATTTTCTTGCAGATTTGACGACGATTCTGGATTTTCTTGCAATTGCGAAACTGGCAGTTTCGTAATTGAAGGATTCCCTGTTTGAACCATCGTCAACTCTTGGTTGTACTCTTGATAGAACTGCATCATGAACTGGAGGTTCCTCACAGAAAAGCCTTTCTCCCGTGGATACTCGTTCTTCATGTCTTGCGACAACCGAACTAACGTTCCCTTTCCCCATCCTTCTGCTTGCTGGGCAGCGTGAAGCATCTGGCCCAAGTCCCAGTACATGCGCAGCAGTTCCTCATTGGCTGCATAGATGGCTCTTTGCTGTGCCAATGCCACACGACTCTTTACCTGTCGGAGCAATGTAGAATAGTTAAATATGTTGTTCGCCATTGTTATTCTTCAATTCTTCAAATCTTCAATCCTTCACTCCTGTATGTTCACGGTGGTGCTGCCGCTGACGCGGCTTGTCAGTTCTGTAGCCGTGAGATCATGCATCAGCGTGAATGCAAACCACCGCTTGCCCAAGTCCTTCAGCGAGGCCCCGATATGGTACACCTCGTCGCCTATCAGCAGGAAGCGGTCGTGGGCACGGTTGAAGTGCTCCACACGGATGGGACGGTACTGCGCATTGTGCCTGTCAATGTCAAGTTGCAGTTGCTGCCCCACATGCTGGGTGTATATCGTAGCTGTCACACCTTCTGCCCGCTTGTCCAATTGGGTCAGCACGGTGTCGTCCACATAGTTGTCTATCAGCGAAATACTCCGTTTCGCCTTACGTATCAAGTCACTCACGAACCGATAGGCATCAAATATCTGACCGTCGTAGAAGATGCCCTCCACGGGCGGCAGATTCGTCCGCACGAAGAAGTCTATCTTCTCCTCAATTGCCTCTATCCTCTTTTCATGTTTCAGAAGACGATTGTCTATGTCTTCTTTCAGAAAACGAGTTTGCTGGCTTACAGCATACCCTCTGAGAAGGAACTCTCTCAAAATAGAAGTAGCCCATATTCTGAATTGAGTACCTCGCTTGCTCTTCACTCTGTAACCTACAGATATAATCACATTAAGGCTATATACTTTTGTCGGCTTATACTTTGACAGAGTATTATGCAAAATCTGCATATTACTAGATTCGTTTAGTTCACCTTCACGAAAGACATTTCCTATATGCCTGGCTATAACCGATTGATCTTTCTGAAACAATTCTGCCATCTGTGCCTGCGTCAGCCATACGGTATCATCCTCCAGTCTTACTTCGAGCCTTACAGTCTCGTCGGGCTGGTAGAGGATAATCTCTCCCTGCTGCGCTATCTGCTGCTTTTTCATCTCGTTAGCCATATCGCGGTACTTTCATTCTTCAATCCTTCACTCCTGTATGTTCACCGTGGTGCTGCCGCTGACCATGCCTCGATTGCCGCCGCCGAAGACGTTGCCGAGAACCTCAGTATTACCTTTAAGGGTGACGGTGGTGGAAGCGTCAGCGGGTTTGGAGGTGTTGTTAACGGCACTCGCGTCCCCACCACCATAGACGTTACCTGTAGTGGTGTCCCCCGTAGTTCCAATCACACTACCTTTCTCGCTGGTGCCCGTAATGGTGAGAGTTACCAGACCAGACACAGCACCTAAGTTGTCAAGGGGTATCTCTGTGTAGAAGTATTTTGTGCCGTCTTTACCAGTAGCAGTGGGAGAAGATGTGGAGAGATTCGTCTCATTTATGCTGGTTTCGTGAGTCCATGTGTAGGTGGTGGACGTACCCCCAGACTGTGGTTTGATCATTCCTGTATAGACGTTAGGCTCTGGAGGAGTTTTATCCTTTTCGTGGATAGTAACAGTGCCTGCTGAGGCTGAGAAGCCAGCGCCATAGGCTGATCCCTTGACAGTGCAATCAGTAAGTGTGGATGTGACGTTGCCAGTGACACCTCCGAGGAAGCCGCCACCGTAAAAGTCGGTTTCGATGGTGCAGTCGGTAAGTGTGCTGGTGACACTGCCTGTGTTTGTGGTGGCGAACTGGGCAGAGTAATAATAAACACGATTGACAACTTGATTGGCAGTCGTTCCTGTGGAGATGTTGATTACCTCGTAGTCGTAGTCGGCTTCATAACCTTGGGCAGTATTGCGATATTGTCCAACATGATAGTTTGCGACAACAGTCTTGCTCCCCCAACTGGCGGCTGTAGTAATAGGGGCTTCACTTTTGTCATAATTGGCATACTGAATATAGTTGGTTCCACCATTACCCGCACCAAAGTATTGGTTGAAGGTGGTATTAGTAGCACTGGTGGTGACTGTTTTGCCTGATACCATATCTCCGAACTTCGGGCCACCGCAGTATTTGCCGACGGTGCTATTGTCTATGACGACGTCAATACTGCCCTTCACAATCTTATAATCGTTGCCCGAGGCTTGGGACATGACACCGCCACCGTAGAACTCGTCGATTAAGGCGTGGTTGATGCGCCATGTGACATCGCCACTGATGCCTTCTTTGTAGGCTGCTGCTACGGTGCCGAAATGTCCACCGTCGATATAGCAGTGCGGATTGTCGCTATAAGGCTTGACATCCTCACGGTAGCCGCCGGTGAGGTAGAAGGAGTTAAAGTCACCACCAAGGGCATTCACTGCACAGTGACGCGTTTGATATGATTGACCCACATGGGCACCAGGCGTAAACGAGGGAATCACGACATGACCACCTACGATAACATAATTGATATGCTGATCGGTCTCGCCGTTACGCCCACGAGTGTACTGGTCGAAGATACCGCCGTTAAGGATGATGGGACCTTCATCACGGTCTTTCAACTCAAACTCGAACTGCCCGAAGTGGATGAAGGCGGTCTCAGTAACCTCAAAGTGCCCTTTGGAACGATAGCAGCCGAGAGAGAAGAAATTTTTGGAATTATGCAACTTGCCTGCGATACCCAATTCAACGACAGGCAGGAAGTCGAAGCGTATGGGGGCGATGACCTGACGCGTGGTGCCCGTACCAAGTTGCCATTCAAGGCAGTAGTCGGGTTCTTCGTCGAAATCAAGGTCTACGCTCATGATAGTGAAACCGCGCGTAGCATCGGTGGCATGTGTGACATCATTTCCACCGACCGACTCCTGAACGTTGCCTACCAATACAAGCGCATAGTCGTAGACGGTTCCTTTCGTAGGGATATTTTCAGCGGTCAGTGCGTCCTTTATTGATGTGGACAGGATGGTAGCACCGTTGATATTGTTGCCACGGGTGCCTGCTGGGGCGAAATGAGAACCTGTATTGCCTGCCGTGATGTTGACGCGGTCGTAACTGTCCTCGTTGTTCCTGACATAGATGGCTTTGCCCCAGTAGGCTTCGATGGTGATTCCTGTGACGCCGTCGGGGACGTAGTAGTAGCCGCCTTGAGCAAAGACGCGACGAGATTTGCTATAGAGATCCTTCTCGGTGCATTTGCGGTCAGCAAAGTTGTAGCCATCCTGCCAGTCGGCTACAAAGTTGTTGTATGTCTCGACAGAACCATCTGTTGTGACTGCGGTCACCTTCCAACCTGTCACCACATAGTCGCTATAGTTTCCTGCATACTTCGCAGCCCAGTCGGCACCTTCGGGGGTTCCGAAAACTGTGTTGAAATATGGTAACTGCACCTTGTAGTAGCCATAGTCATGGTGCTGGGAATCCATATTGGTAATAGGGATGTAGAGAGTCTTGTCAGCAGCAGGTGAGTGACTACCTGATTGCACTTTCACCGTGAGTGTACTACCTGTCTGATTGCCAGGATTGTTAATGGTTGAGGCATACTTGCCAAAGGACTTTAGTATGGGATAAGGTGCTATGCTGGTGTCAAGTACCCACTTTGCCATAAGTGAAGCATCCTTGGGGATGGCTTGAACCACAGTAGTTGTCAATGTATTTGGAGCCACGTCGGAACCAACCCACCAGCCACAGAGTTCCCGGTTACTGTTAAGAAGACTACGGTGAAACTCTACCTGTGTGAGGTAGCGCACGTCAGCAGGGAAAGAACAGTTGTAGGCTGTGGGTTCACCAGAGGTGGTTGTAAAGGTGGAGCCGTTGCTGTAATAGTTATAGCTACTGATGCCAGTGGCGGCAGCATTGGTAATCAGGTCGCCGCCATAAACGCCATACTGATTGGTGCCACCAGTAATATTACCATAGAACATGCAGTTGACCACGGCAGTGCGCAGATTTGTATATTTTCCACCAACTACAGCGGCTGTGCTGGCGATAGTGTTTTTACCTACAATACCCGAGGCAGTAGTTGAGGCACTGACATCGGCATAACTGTAGCAGTTGATGACGCGCGAGTCCTCTTCCAACCTGCCAACTATACCGCCGGCACACTCGCCTGTTGTAGTAACGGTTGGGTGTGTACCATCAGGGAAATCTGCACTATTAGGCAGGATGCCGCAGTTGTAGATACGGCTATATCCTTTGGCGGTACCGGCGATAGCACCCACGGCATTATCCGAACTACTGATTGCAACTCTCTGGAGTGTGACATTCTTCACTGTGCCGCCATTTACGGTATTAAAGAGGGGATGAGATAGTCCCGTAATGCTGTGACCGTTACCGTCGAATGTACCACTGAAGGCTGTGGTGACGGCATCGGAACCACTTGCACTAATACTATTATTGACTACATAACAAGCTGAAGCGCCCTCTCCACCATTTACCTTAGATACGAATTTAGGAAAATCACTATCGAATACTATCTGATAAGGGTCGGCATTCGTCCCTGAGCCGGATAAATCATCATCGCGGAAAACCGACGTAGCAATCTCTGAGTTGTCAAAGCCCGTAGCCATAGCGATTGCCTTAACCGTCATTGGCAGTGATGCCGTGATATTGACGATGCCCCCAGACACAATGGATGCATCTGAAGATGTTGGTGTGTCACCATTGGTAGTATAGTATATGGTGACACCTGAAGACGGGCTACTGCAAGTGATGGTGAACTTATCTGCCGCAGTACGGCGAATCACGGGCGTTGCACACTTGAACGTTACTGGTCCGAAGAAAAGAATTTCAGAGTCGAAGTTTTCTGACTTTACGGCTATGGCCTTGATATATTTATCTTTCATGCCAGTAAGAGTGCCTGTGTAAGTGGGCGATGACGCAGTTGGAGCGTCCGGTGGCGTGTCGCCATAGTTGTAGTGAATCGTAGCGCCCGGAGTGCTACATGAAAGAATGATGCCGAGATTGCCGTTATCGCTCCATGTGGGAGTAGCAACCTTTATAATCTGCTTGGTCGTTATAACGGAAGGTGCATAACCTGTTTTGGCCACTATGGCTTTAATCGTTAAGGGACTCGAGAATGATATGGGATCTGTGTAATTGGTGGAAGGGATCGTTGGATTGCTACCGTTTGTCGTATAGTAGATATTGCCATCAGGGAGTGTCGGGGAAGTGATTGTAGCTTGGTGATTGGCCATATCTACAGTTATTGTTGGCGCAGGAGCCTGGGGCAGATTGTAAGTTGCTACAAGTGATGTAACCGTTGCATCACTTTTGCTTATGGCAATTACCTTGACCTGTGAAGTGCCGAGAACAGGACTAAAAGTCTCGCTATAAAGAGTGGAACTGCTCGTAGGCTCGGACTTATCGACCGTGTAATAGATATCGCTATTTGCCTCTAATTCCGAAATTGTAATGTTCTCTTTGTCATCGCTTACAGTGAAATGAGGACGTGGCAGTCTCTTTACCAATTTCCATTTTGAATTACCATCAGTCGAGGCAAACATTCCGACTATTCCACCAACGTTGACACCACTGGGACCGCCGGATGAGCCAGATGCGTCACCTGCGAGGTTGTCTTTATTGCCTCCTGCTGGATTCAGCGAGTTGCTGGAAGAGGACTTAGGACATATTGTATAGGTTTCGCCAGACTTTGTAATTATAAAACGCTGATTATCACCAGGCGTAGTAATGGTTTCCAAATGAAAGCGCATACGATTTGCATTTGAAGCTCCTGAAATTTGTCCATTCAGCGTTAAGTACTTTCCAGTAAGTACATGAATAATATTATAGTAGTCACCATCCTTTTGTATCTTCCAGTAAGCTTTCTTGTCGTCATATTCTTCCTTATCGCACTTGTATGTGGTCAGGAATGGCATGCCAGTATCACTATTTGAGTGCTTATCAGTGTTATCGTAGAAGATATAGCCTTCAGCAGGGCAAAGATAAAACGTTGCATCTGCATTACTGGCTATAAAATACTGTCCAGAATAGTCAGTCTGCCCCCACGCCCCCGTGGCTCCCCCGACCATCATCACGGCCAAGAGAACCAGGCTGCGGAGGTAGCGGCAGGAAAGTATGCTGTTTGCACCTCGCAAGTATGGTGCGTGCGATGCGTAAGTATGGTGTTTACGTGTCGTAAATCCCAAGTCTATCAGTTGTAGGTTCCGTTTCATATCTTGTTTCATCTTAATCCGATCCGTCGAATGCGTTGTATCTTGCTTTCGCGTTCCTCTTTTTAAAATATGCAAAATTAGACATTTCAGACGGAAAATGCAAATTTTTAGATATAAAAATGCTGTTTCAGCGCGTTTTCTTGAAATAAATAAGTACCTTTGTGGGCAATAACAGAAATTTGTGGGCAATAACAGAAAAAGGACAACAGAACCATGCCAAGAAAGAAAGCCGGATTCCTGTATGAGGTACACCCGACACCCGCCAAGGGCAGGGACGGGAGAAACATCGTCTATGCAAAGCCTGCCAGAGGGCTGAAAATGACTATCGACGAGGTGGACAGCTACTGCGCCGACAACCACAGTCTGCGCAGCGGCGAGCTGAAGCTGGTCATGGGCGAGTTTCTGAGGGCAGCCGCCACGCTGATGGCCAGGGGCTACCGCATCGACACGCCCATCGGGTCGTTTGCCCCGAGGCTGGCGCTGAGAAGGGAGATTACCAACCCCGACGAGGTGAAGGACAGCGACGTGCTGCTCGACGGGGTGGACTATATCCCCGGCAAGCACTGGGACGAGGCCATCGGCAAGTGGCTCTTCAACGGCTTCAAGCGTATACACAATGCCAACACGCAGGAGCTGATGAAGGACGCGGAATATCTGGAGCGGACTTTGCGGATATGCCTGAAACAGGGATATGTCACCGTGCGAGCCTTTGCCGACCACGCCGGGCTGACGCTCTACTCGGCCCGCAAGCAGCTGGAGGCATGGACACAGGGCGACAGCCCCAAGCTGATGCGGTCGAGGATGGGGCAGATGCACATCTATACCGAGATTTAAAGCAACGCTCAGCCATCCACTGACAAAGGACTAAAAACTATCATTACTTTTTGAATTGTCTGGATTCGCCTTAGGGCAAACGACCGTTTGGGCATACGCAAACGGTTATTTGCGATAACGCAAACGGTCGTTTGGGCATACGCAAACGGTAGCAAACAGCATCCCCCGCCCCTCTGCGAAGCATCCCCGACCCCTCTTTAAAGGCTCTTTTGTCCCTCTTTAAAGGCTCTTTTGCCCCTCTTTAAAGGCTCTCCTGCATATCAATGTCAAACGCAAGTTAAGGAGTCAAAGGAGTTAATGGAGTTGAGCCAATGCGAAACTTGAATTTCCATGTTTGCACCCGCGAAACAGCAAGAGGGGCATCCGCACTGTGCGGACGCCCCTCGCTTCTCTCGGTTTCTCAGATGTGGCATGCAGCGGCCAGAGCCGCTGGCACGCGACGCTTACTTCAGCTCGTGCTTGAAGGCAACCTCTTCCTTCTTCATCTCGTCCATGTCGCTCAGCTTCACAGGCACGAAGGTGTCGGGTGTGAGCAGCGTAGACAGGCGTGCAGTGCCGTCGGCAATGTAGAACTCCATCACGGTGGTCATGTCGTCCTCGCCTGCTCCAACGGGATAGACGCCGGTGGCAGGGTTGGCGCCAGTGGTGGCAGGCACCACGTTGCCCTTGTAGCGGGCCACTGCCGACCAGCTGGTGGCGATGTTAGTCTGGCAGTTGGCATACATGTCGACCACCACACGGTAGGTACCCTTCTCTATCAGCTCGGCAGGGATGTAGATGTTCTCGTTGTTCAGGTTGTCGATGCTGCAACCGGCGTTGGAGTCGTGGTCGAGACCGAAGGAGTAGCTGTTGCCGTCGATGGTGACCACGCCGCCACGGTCGCCATAGAAGATGTGACGGCCACTGGGGGTGTAGAGGTGCAGGTCTACGTCCTTGGCGTTGCTGAACGTCAGGTTGATGTTCAGGTCGCCTGAGAGGCTGGTGACGTATGTCACCTTGCTCTTATAGGGCTGGGTGACCTGGCCGCTGCCCTGCTCTACGCCGCTGACGATCATGTTGATGTCCTGGCTGTAGTTGGTGCCATAGCCGATGGGGATGTTGTAGACATAGTTGCCGCCCTGCTGCGACACCTCGCCCTCGCTGGGGGTGTAGGTCCAGTAGCCCTCCTGTCCCTCGACGCCGACATAGAACTTGCTATAGGGCACGGGCGAAACGACGCTGATGAAGTTCATGCCGCCCTGCAGGGCCTGACCGTTCATCGTCACGCCGGAGAGCGTGCTGGAAGAAGTTGCAGCGGGGAAGGCTGCGTTGGTGAACGATGCGCCGGTGGCACCGCCAACATTGAAGTAGTTGTTGGTAAAGTTGGTCTGGGCAACCGTGGGACCCGTGGTGGGCGTGGGGGCGGGAGTCGGTGTGGGGACTCCTCCGGTCAGTTCGCTGGCGTCGAAGTTATGGCACGACGTCATCAGTGCAATGCTCATGCCGAGCGAGCACAGTGTGTAAAGATGCTTTTTCATTGTTGTTAATGTTTTAATAAGTGAATCTGATAACTTTCTTCTGTCGTTTTATGTGGCTGCAAAAATAAGTAAAAAAGCCAAACTATGCAAATAAATATCAAAAGGATGTGCCAAAATGTGACTTTTTTAACATATCGGGCGTCTTTTTGTTCCGTAGTCTCAGCTTTTTTGTGTACCTTTGCCGCAAATTCATTCTATAGAGAGCCATGATACAATCAATGACGGGCTACGGCAAGGCTGTCGTTGCCTACAAGGACAAGAAAATCAACGTTGAGGTGAAGTCGCTCAACTCGAAGCAGCTCGACCTGCAGACACGCATAGCTCCGCTCTATCGGGAGAAGGAGATGGAGATAAGGCAGATGGTGGCAGCAGCGCTGGAGCGGGGAAAGGTGGACTTCTCGCTCTGGATTGAGCGCGAGCAGGGCGTGGAGGCTACTCCCGTGAACGCCGCGCTGGTAGAGAACTACTATACTCAGCTGAAGGCTGTCTGCCAGAAGACCGGCATCGCCGAGCCCAGCGACTGGCTGGCAACGCTCACCCGCATGCCCGACGTGCTGACGAAGACCGAACAGGAGGTGCTCACCGACGAAGAGTGGGCCGCTGCCAGGGGTGCCGTGGTGCAGGCCATAGAGGCGCTGGTAGACTTCCGCAAGCAGGAAGGAGCCGCTCTGGAGCAGAAGTTCAGCGAGAAGGTGGACAACATCGAGCGGCTGCTCTGCGAGATCGAGCCGTGGGAGAAGAGCCGCGTGGAGAAGATAAGACAGCGCATCGTAGAGGGCTTGCAGCAGATTCCCGGTGTGGAGTACGACAAGAACCGGCTGGAGCAGGAGCTTATCTACTACATAGAGAAACTGGACATCAGCGAGGAGAAGCAGCGGCTGCAGAACCACCTGAAGTACTTCCGCGAGACGATGGCCGATGGCCATGGACAGGGGAAGAAGCTCGGATTCATTGCGCAGGAGATGGGACGCGAGATAAACACCACCGGCTCGAAGTCGAACCTGGCCGAAATGCAGAACATCGTGGTGCAGATGAAGGACGAGCTGGAGCAGATAAAAGAGCAGGTGCTCAACGCCCTATAAGGCCCATAAGACCCATAAGACCTAT
>ERZ842401.1546-NODE-1546-length-32660-cov-6.311547_pt1 | contig 32660 bp, 25 predicted proteins | sample MGYA00521270_ERZ842401 | MGnify/ENA primary metagenome ERZ842401 (study PRJEB31892, sample SAMEA3878208) | bioreactor metagenome | biome: Moose rumen | place: Sweden | collected 2011-10 | study: EMG produced TPA metagenomics assembly of the PRJEB12797 data set...
ATCCGAGGGAACGATCACGATCTCCGGATCTTATAAGGAAAAGGATGGCGGGAAAATATAGGTAACAGCAAGTCGTACTTGTTTTTACACCACGGGCGTAACTGCAAATGGTTTTCAGCCCCTTCGGGGGCTGAGAAAGGAGAATCCATTGTACATCGGCAGAGAAAACGGGACTGTGAATGCGAAATGTCCATATTTCGAAAGGAACAGTGAGAAATCAATCACATGTGAAGGACTGATTAAAGGATCCAGACTGAAGATGGAGTTCCAGACAGAAGATGAAAAGGACGATTTTCTAAAAAAGAATTGTAACGAATATCCGGACTGTGAGTGCGCAGTCCGTGTTGCGTTAGACAGAAAATACGGCATCAGGTAGATTTTCGCTTCTATATATAAGAAGCAGAAGGTCTTGCAGTCCTCGTAATGAGGTATTAACTTAGGGTCCATTTTGTGATTATGGGGGATCGAATGGGGCAGTACGACGAGTTTTTTGATGAAGAATATTTAAAACAGGTTGATAAGCTGGAGGAGTGGGAACTGGAAAAGATCAACCGGTTGAATAAGCTGGGGATGGTCTATGCGACAAAGACCACCAAGGCAGGAGATCAGATGGAGTTGGATATATACCCCACGTTTTGGGTACGCCATGATGGAGCAAGAAAGAAAAAAACAAAGGCAAGCAGGGAAGCCCAGAAGAATCTGAACGATCGGAGATCGAGAAGGCATCTCGCCGACATGATCAATACCAACTTCGGCAAGGGTGATCTCTGGTGTACCTTTACTTACGACGATAATCATCTACCTGAGAATGCAGATCGGGCGAAGAGGATGTTCGGGAACTTCGTAAAGCGAGTGAACCGGTGGAGAGCAAAAAAGGGGCTGGGGAATCTGAAGTATATCGTCGTGACAGAGTGGGACGATGATCCAGAAGCGAAGGTGAGAGTACATCATCATGCTGTGATCAAGAATGACATGGGCGACGAGGGCATGGGGATATTAAATCGCAAGTGGGGATATGGTGGGCGCAATAATATCCGGGAAGCGCAGCCGGATGAAAACGGGCTGACGGGTATGGCGCTATATATGGCCAAAGGCCGAAAGAATAAATCTGAGAAGCATTTCAGCAGTTCAAGAAATCTAAAAAAGCCGACGGTGACGAAAGCGCTTGGGAAGTTTTCGCGGCGAAGAGTCGAGAAGATGACGTTTGATCCTGATTACCGGAAGGAGATCATCGAGAAGAAATATCCGGGATATCGGTATCTGGACGCAGAGCCAATGGTGAACAAGGTCAACGGAGGGTTTTATCTCTATGTCCGCATGACGCGGACGTGATCCAAGTGAATTGAATACAGGAGCTGACCGGGAGAGCCGGTCTATTTTTGGTGCACCCAACTAGGGGAGAAAAATATTTTAAATTAAGCTAATGTGAAAAAGGAGGGTGCCATGACCAAAGCAGAAGAGGGCGAAAAACTCTATATAGCCGGAGCGAAGTACCGGGAGATTGCGGAGAAATGCGGAGTTTCTATCGACACAGTGAAAAGCTGGAAGAAACGACGCAACTGGATGCGCACTGATAAGAACAAAGAAGACACACAAAAAAAGGGGTGCACACAAAAACCAAAAAAGGGTGCACCCCAAAAAGAGGGTGCGGAACCGAAGGACAGAGAGAAGGATCCGGCGGAGATCCCGGAGGGTGAAGATCTAAAGAACCAACATAAGGAATTTTGTGTTTATTTTGTCAAAAGCTATAACGCCACGAAAGCGTATCAAAAAGTATACGGTTGTTCGTACTATGCCGCAGCTGTTTCGGCAAATAAATTGCTAAAAAATGCTAAAATCCGTGAATACATCCGGGAGCTCCAAAGCGCCAGGGCGGCGAGAATGATGATCACAAAGGAGGATGTGATCCAGAGATACGCGGATATCGCCTATGCGGATATCTCTGATTTTGCAGAAGTCAAAAAAGGGAAGCTTCGCTGGAAGGACACAGAAGAGATTGACGGGACTCTGGTATCGGGGATCAGGGAGACGGAGCACGGGTTAGAGATCAAAACGCCCACCATATCCGATCGCATAAAGGCTCTTGGGGAGCTGAATAAGCTTTTTGAAGAGCAGCAGCCGCAGGGAGATGAAGAAAACAAGTCTGGGGGAATCGGAGTTTTTAACAGTCTGGAGGGCGAAGAATGAAAAACGCCGTACCGGGAGAGAAATACAACTGGATCTGGTATCCGCAGAAGGCACAGTGCCGGTTTATGGCGAGGCGTGAGTATGAATGCCTTTATGGTGGAGCGGCAGGCGGAGGAAAGACGGACGCTCTACTGGCGGAAGTACTGAGACAGGTGGATGTTCCGCATTATCGGGCGATTCTGTTCCGTGATACAGTACCGCAGCTGGAATCAATGATCAGCAGATCTCAAGAATTATATCCGAGAGCCTTCCCGAAGGCTGTTTTTAACAAGACAAAAATGTGGTGGACATTTCCTTCAGGTGCGAAGGTGATGTTTGGCCATATGCAGCGAGAGGAAGAAAAGCTGAAATACCAGGGCGCGGCATATGACTTTATCGGGTTTGACGAGTTGACGCACTTCACACAAACGCAATACATGTACATGATGAGCCGTAACAGGCCGACGGGTCCGGGGACGAGAGTCTATATCAGAGCGACATGTAACCCTGGAGGAAAGTACGGGAACTGGGTAAAGCAGAGGTTTATTACACCGGCGCCACCAAACACTCCAATCGAGACAGAGTATGAGATCATCACGCCGAAGGGTGAGAGGATCACGCAGAAAAAGCACAGGATCTTTGTGCCGGCAACGGTATTTGATAATCAAAAGCTTCTGGATAACGATCCGAACTATCTTTCAAACCTTGCAATGCTACCGGAGGCAGAGAGAAATGCGCTTTTGTATGGCTCGTGGGACAGCTTCGAAGGGCAGGTGTTTACGGAGTGGAGGAACGACCCGAACCACTATCAGGATCGGAGATGGACACATGTAATTGAACCATTCCGGATCCCGGATCATTGGCAGATATACCGGGGGTACGACTTCGGATATGCGAAGCCATTCTCCGTAGGGTGGTATGCGGTAGATACCGAAGGCAAGATGTACCGGATACGGGAATATTACGGATGCATGAAGGATCAGCCGAACACAGGGATCAAGATAGACCCGGTACAACAGGCACGGGAGATCGCAAAGATCGAATATGAGGATCCCATGCTGAGGAATAAAAAGATTATAGGCATCGCGGATCCGTCGATCTGGGACGAGAGCCGGGGAGAGTCCATCGCACACATGATGGAATCCAGCCCGAACTTTATCTATTTTCGGCACGGAGACAACACAAGACTGGCAGGGAAGATGCAGTTTCATTATCGCCTTGCGTTTGATACGGAGGGAGACTGCATGTTCCAGGTCTTCAACACATGCCGGAACTTTATCGAGACAATCCCAATGCTGACCTATTCGCAGACGAAGCCGGAGGATATTGATACCGACCTGGAGGATCATATCTACGATGAATGCCGGTATGTGATGATGGATCGGCCAATCACGCCAAGAAGGAACGAAGCGGTGAAGATACCGCTTGACGATCCTTTGGATATGCATAAAACAAACGAATCCGTAAGATTTTACAATGTGTAGGAGGGAAGAATATGCCAAGAACAGAGTACGGAAAGAAACAACAGGAGATGACCGGGAACGGAGTACCGGGAGAAGAGCAGGTGATGAACGCAGCAGTGCCGGGAGAAGAGGCAGCAGTGCCGCAGGTCTCTCCTGAAAACATGGCGCGTCTTCAGACGATCAAGGATGCCGAAGACCATATGGCGATGCTTGAACAGGAGGCGCAGAACAAAGAGCATGACCCGGAACTGTCGCAATTTGGAGCCTCAATGCCAGTTCAGCCGGAGCAGCTTCATGTGATTGGGAGAAAAGAAGTCGATGAAGCGATGGCGACGCTGAAGAGGTATAAAGAGTGCAAGGTGAATCTGGAGAACCGAATCATAGAAAACGAGGAGTTCTTCAAGATGCAGCACTGGGAGCAGGTATATAAAAAACGCCGGGGAGAAAAAAAGACGGAGGATATCAAGCCGCAAAGCGCGTGGCTATTCAACTCGATCATCAATAAGCACGCAGATATCATGGATAACTTTCCGGAGCCGAACGTGCTTCCAAGAGAGCAGTCAGATGAGCATGTGGCAAGGATCCTGTCCAGCATCCTTCCGGTGATCCTGGAACAGAACGAGTATGAGCAGACATACAGTGACTGTGCGTACTACAAGGAGAAGACCGGGACTTCCTGTCAGGGGATCTTCTGGGACAATGAGAAGCTGAACGGGCTGGGTGATATCTCCGTGAAAAAGTGCGATATCCTGAATCTCTTCTGGGAGAGTGGGATCACAGACATTCAGGACAGCCAGAACGTGTTTTACGTGACCGTCACATCAAACGATGTACTGGAGGCAACCTATCCGGATCTGAAGGGGAGGCTTGGGAACTATCCGGAGCTTCAGCTGGAGGAATATATCTACGACGATAAGGTGGATAAGACCGATAAATCAGCGGTAGTGGACTGGTATTACAAGAAAAAGATCACAGGGGTTGACGAATACGGGATTCCCCAGACAAAGACATACCTCCATTACTGCAAGTTCTGCAACGGAGAGGTGCTTTATGCCTCGGAGAATGATCCGAAGTTTGCGGATCGTGGTTGGTATGATCATGGTCTTTATCCTTTTGTGATCGACACGATGTTCCCGGAGGAGGGAATGCTTTGCGGATTCGGATGGATTGACGTCATGAAGGACACGCAGACATATATCGACAAGCTTGATAAAGCCATTCTGGATAACGCCATTGCGAATGCCAGGGGAAAGATGCTGGTAAGGAATGATCTCGGGATCCGGCCGGAGGATATCGCCAATCCACAGAAAACGATCATAGAGGTGACCGGTAGCCTTCAGGAAGAAGCATTCAGACAGATTGAGCTGACCCCGGTATCAGCGGTGTACGAACAGATCATGCTGAATAAGGTGCAGGAAATAAAAGACACCTCCGGGAACACAGCTGCAAGCCAGGGACAGAGCAGCAACGTGACGAGCGCATCCGGCATTGCATCGCTTCAGGAAGCGGCAGGGAAAATCAGCCGCGACCAGAATAAAGCGGCATATCGGAGCTTCAAGAAAGTATGTGAGCAGATCATCGAACTGATCCGGCAGTTTTACACCGAGCCAAGGTGTTTTCGTATCACCGGGGACGCAGGGGACTTTGAATATCAGACCTTCGACAATTCCATGATGCAGCCGCAGGATCAGGGAGAAGCGTTTGGCGAAGCTCTGGGGAAGAGGGTGCCGATATTCGATATCCGGGTAGAGGTGGCAAAGAAAAGCGCATATTCCAGGGAAAGCCAGAACCAAATGGCGTTGAACTTTTATAACGCAGGATTCTTTTCCCCCGGGAATGCGGACACATCCCTTGCATGCCTTGACATGATGGAATTTGACGGGAAAGAAAAGGTTGTAGAGCAGGTCAGGAGAAACGGGACCATGTACGAACAGCTGATGGAGATGCAGCAGACGATGGCGAAGATGGCGGCGATCATCGACACTGTAACCGGATCCAACATGACAGAGGGTGTAATGGCAGATATGGAGAAGAACGCCGCGAGAGGCGGAAGTCCGAAGAACTCCAAAGCAGGCAGCAGTTCCAAATCAGGCAGCAGTTCCGGAGGATCAAGAGGGAATTCACTGACCACACAGGCCGCGGCAGCGTCCAGAGAATCCGCGGCACCGAGGTAACCGAATGACAAAAGTAACGATATGGCAGGAAAAGGATGAGCACCACATCAAGATCGAGGGGCACGCAGGATACGGAGAAGCAGGGAATGACATTGTATGCGCCGGGATATCGACTCTTGCGTACACCATGATCAACGAGCTCACGAACCTGGAAAAACATGGTGTCATGTCGAGCTATCAGCTCACTGACGGAAAAATTCACATCATTTTTTCGGGGGATGAAAAAATTTTTGAACCCGTGGAAAGCGTGATAATTACGGGGTTTGAGATGATTTCAGAGAATTTTCCAGATAATTTAACCCTAACTAGGGGAGAAAATAAAAATAAAATCTGCTAAGAATGAATTGTAGACACGCGGGAAAGACCGCAGACACTTGCCCGAAAGGGCTGACACGTCGGAAAGGAACGATAGGATGAACAAATTATTTAACATTCAGTTTTTTGCAGACGGAGGGGATGGCGCTGGCGCAGGCGAAGGATCCGGAACGGGTGCAAACAATGTCGGAGCTGAACAGGCGGAAAAGGCTCTCGCCAAGCCAAAGGTCATGTACGGGAAACAGCCAAGTGAAGAAACGAGGCTACCCGGACTCGACAAAGAAGTCGCAGCCGACAAAGCGACAGAGGATCGAAGCGCAGCATTTGAAAGCATGATCAAAGGGGAGTTTAAGGACGAGTTTGACAACCGCGTCCAGCAGATCATGAGCAAGCGGTTCAAGAACATGGACGGCCTGAAAGCGCAGGTAAGCGCGGCGCAGCCCATTATGGAAATGCTTGCAAGCAAATACGGCGTAGATCCGGCCGATACCAAAGCACTGGCCAAGGCAATCGAGGATGACGAGAGCCTGTATGAGCAGGAAGCTATGGATCGGGGAATCACGGTAGAGCAGCTAAAGCACGTAAAAAAGCTGGAACGCGAAAACGCGATGATGGCGAAAGAAATCCAGGAGCAGGAGAACCGCGCGAACGGTGAGAAGCTATATGCAAAATGGCTGGATCAGGCAGAGCAGTTCAAGGAGGACTACGGACTCGATTTCGACCTTGGAGCCGAATGTCAGAACCCGGACTTTTTGAATCTTCTCAGCAATGGAATCAGCGTAGAGGACGCATACATGGCGATTCACCACAAGGAAGTGATTGGAAATGCGATGGCGACAACGGCAGCAGTCATGAAGCAGAAAGTCGCATCAAATGTCGCATCAAGATCCGGCAGACCTTCTGAAAATGGACTCAAAGCGCAGCCAGCAACCGTGGTTAAGAGCGATGTACACAGTTTAACCAAAGAGGACAGAGCGGAGATCGCGCGGCGGGTAGCCGCAGGAGAATTGATCCGGTTCTGACCGGAAAGGACGAATCATGAAAAACAAATATTTACTTAACATGCAGATGTTTGCAGGAACAGCGGATGTCATGAATACCACCGGCGACGCAGGTATGAGCGTCGAGATGAAAACCTTTTACGATGACACCCTGATTGATATCGCGGGGCCGCAGCTGGTGCATGACCAGTTCGCAGATAAGCGCCCGATTCCCCAGGGGAACGGCAAGACCATTGAGTTCCGGAAGTATGACAATCTTCCGAAGGCAATGACTCCTCTTGTAGAGGGCGTGACTCCGGAAGGCGGGAAGCTGAACGTGACCAATATCACTGCAACTGTGGATCAGTATGGTTACTATGTGACCATCACGGATATGCTGAAGATGACCGCAATCGATGACAACATCGTTCAGGCAAGCAAGAAGCTGGGGAACCAGGCAGGGCTTACCCTTGATTGCATTACCAGAGACGTGCTTGCAGGCGGTACTTCCGTATATTTCCCGAACGGAAAGACTTCCCGTGAGGAACTGGACACTGACGATGTAATCAGCGAGAAGCTTCTCGGACGCGTGAAAGCCCACCTGAAGACCATGAATGCACCGGAGATCGACGGTTCCTATATCGGAATCATTCATCCGGAGATCGAGGAAGATCTCACGAACCTTCCCGGCTGGATCGATGTAGCGAAGTATGCGGAACCCGGAAAGATCTTCGATGGAGAGATCGGAAAGTATAAGGGCATCCGTTTCGTGACCACCAGCAACTCCAAGGTATGGAAGGACGACACCTGCCCGGCGAAGGGTTGGACGGCTTCCACAGATACCGAAGTGGATCCTGAGAAGACCTACTACACCAGAAGCGGTTCTTCCGGAGCGTACACCTACACGAAGGTGGAGACACCGACCGGGAACCCTTCCACCAGCGGATACTATGAAAAAGACCCCTACGCAGTCTTTTCAATCCTTGTGGTGGGATCCGGCGCATACGCCACCACGGAAGTAAAAGGCGGCGGTCTTCAGATGATCGTGAAGCAGCTGGGTTCCGGCGAGGATCCCCTGAACCAGAGATCCACGGTCGGCTGGAAAGCGGTAAAGGTATCCGAGAGACTTGTAGAGCAGTACATGTGCCGTATCGAGTGCATGTCTCCGGTATCCGACACGGTAGACGGTAACTAAAAAGGCGGCGGGGGTCTTATGGCCCCTGCCATAACGAAAAGGAGGGATTGAGATGGCAAAAACAGCTGAGAAAGAGCTGACGGAAGAAATCCAGAAGAAAGAGAGCGATTCCGTGCTTGTGAAGCTTCCGAAGGACAGGGAGCACCAGGATGACTACTACGCATGTCTGAACGGGAAAACCTACCTGATCCAGAGAGGGAAAGAGGTAAGGGTGCCCAAAGCGGTGGCCATGATCATCGAGAACCAGGAGCGCATGGACGCCCTGGCACTGGAACGCTCTGAGAAAGCAAGTCGCAAATTTGCATAAGATAACAAGAGACAAGGGGACGGTTCCGGAGGGAGTCGAGCCCCTTTTTCTCTTTTTAAGGAGAAAGAGCATGAAAGTAGATGAAATACTGGCATTTGTGGACGAGATGAAGCCAAATGTCATATCGGATGAAGTAAAGATCACATGGTTGAACACGCTGGAGAGGAAAATATTTTCTCAGCTTCTCATGAATTATGAGCATGAGCTTACGGAAGAAGGCGAAGAGCCAAAGGAACCGCATATCACGGAAGAGGACAAGGGGACGGAGCTGATCGCGCCGGAGGAGTACGCGGATGTATACCGGTATTATCTGATGGGAAAAATAGATTTCATGAATCAGGACACGGATCTATACATGAACGACGCGGCGATGTTCAACCAGGCATATTTGGAGCTTGCAAATTATTGGAGCCGGACGCATAAGCAGCTCGGCACGGATCATTTTGAGGTATGAGATGAGACTACCGGAAATCAGCACAAAACAAACACAGATACAGTTGGTGGACACCTTCGGAGGCTATAACCATAACGAACGGATCAAAAACGGCGAGTTCTACGAGATGAAGAATATGACCACGGACTATTACCCGGTGCTGGGGAACCGTCCCAAGAGGGGGATCGTGACCGACCTCGATAATCCCCAGGGCATGATCGGGAGTGACAGACTGATCTATGTGGACAATGACGCGCTGTATTACGACCTGACCAAGCTCTGTGATCTGGATCCCATAGGAGAAGAACGGCAGATTGTCCTCATGGGGGCGTATTATGCCGTATTTCCGGATAAGATTCTCTATAACTCCTACACAGAGGAAGTCAGCCGGATGGAGAATGAGGTAACGACGGAAACGTTGCCCACATTTACGCTGTGCAGGCTGAATGGAACAGCATACGACAGCAGCACCACATATACAGGCGATACGGAACCGGACAAGACGATATACCGGTACTGGATCGATACCAGCGGCGAAACGGTCGTCATGAAGATATGGAGTGACACCTCCAGCGCATGGACAGCTGTAGGCACCACGTATGTAAAGGTGGAGGCAACAGGGATCGGAGTTGGATTCCAGAAAGACGATGCGGTGGAGCTTTCCGGGGTAGACAAGGGAATATCCGCGATATTTAATGACTATGACTTTAATACGACAGCCATTCTCTATGATTGCGGAGATGATTTTCTTGTAATCGTAGGGTTTATCAATAAAAGATTCACGAACAGCCAGCCGATTACGGTGAGCCGCAAAACGCCGGATCTGGATTTTATATGTGAATTGAACAATCGCCTGTGGGGATGCAGCAGTGATGCACATGAGGTGTATTGCTGTAAACTTGGCGACCCTACAAACTGGAGAGATTACCGGGGGATTGCGTCCGATGCCTATGCGGCCACGGTGGGAACGCCGGGAAAATTCACAGGATGTATCGCGTTTAACGGGTCCGTGCTGTTTTTCAAGGATAACGGCGCACATATCCTGTACGGGTCAACACCGCAGGATTTCAGAGTCTCATGGAAACCCATGCGAGGACTCCAGCAGGGAAGCGAACGGTCGATGGTGATCCTGAACGAGAGGCTGTACTACAAATCAAGAGATGCGGTATGCGTATTTGACGGATCGGAACCGGTCAGCATATCGAGCGTATTCGGAGAAGATATCTATTACAACGCGATCGGAGGGAGCTTCCGGGATAAATACTATATTTCCCTGCAGGATGAGTCCGGAAATCCGTCTTTATTTGTCTATGACACCATGAAAGGGATCTGGTCAAAAGAGGATGACGTAAGAATCAAGTATTTCGCCCCGACAACGGAGGCGCTTTACCTTTGCACCAGATACAACCAGATACAGAGCGTGAACAAGGAGGAGATATATACGGGGATCCTTCTTCAGGATCCAAGCATGCCGGACACGCATTATCCGGGAGACTGGTATCCGGGCGGAAAGCTGATCGGATCGGAAGAGGACGTTGTGGAGTGGAGTGTAACCACGGGAGATATCGGGATGGATACGCCGTCAGAGAAATACGTGAAGGGCATTGCGATCCGGATGGAGCTGGATCTTGATGCAGAGGCAAAGATCGAGGTGGAATACGACCATTCGCAGGATTGGAAGCAGGTGGTTGTAATTACGGCGACACGGAAGAGGAGCTATGAGCTCCCGTTCCCGGTGGTGCGGCATGACCATATGAGGATCCGGATATCAGGACACGGAGAGATCAGGATCCACAGCATTGCGATTAAGACGCAGGAAGGGAGCATGAAATCATGAGTTCACGATTCGGATATCCGAACATGCAGGGGATAAACACGGAACAGGCGGTAAGATCCTATCTTTTCCAGCTGTCAGACAAACTGGAATATGAGCTCTCAAGGCTCCAGGAAATGATCAAGAGCGGAGGGCAGGATGCCGGGGAAACAGAAGATGAAAGCACGGGGCAAATCGGAAAACTGCGAGGAAGGATAGAAGAAATCGAGGCGGCTGTCGAGGATCTGGATGAACGGGTCACGGCGCTGGAAGAGCCGGAAGAGGAGGAAAACAATGGCTAGAGACTACGAAGAGGAATATTTAAGCGGATACGCCGCGGCGAAGGGGAGCCTCAGCAAGATAGAAAAGCTCCGGCCGGCAGCATATGAAAGCGAATGGCAGGAGACGCTGGATAATCTGCTGGATCAGATTGTAAACCGTCAGGAGTTTTCCTACGACTACAATCAGGATCCATTGTATCAGAACTATCAGGACAGCTACACTGCCAAGGGCGAGAGCGCGATGAAGGATGTCATGGCACAGTCGGCAGCTCTGAACGGAGGTTACGGGAGCTCTGCGGCTACGGCGGCAGGAAATAACGTATATCAGCAGTACATGAAGGAGCTGGCGGGGAAGATCCCGGAGCTATATAACCTTGCAATGGATAAATACAAGCTGGATTCCAGCGAATTACAGGCGAAGTACAGCGCGGTGGGGAACCAGGAAGACCGCGAATACGGGAAGTACAGGGACGTGGTAGGAGACTGGCAGACAGACAGAGGCTATGCGCTGGATAAATACGCAGTGCAACTTATGGCGCAGCAATTTGCGGCATCATACAACCAGACGGAAAGGCATTTTAACGCACAGATGGCGTACAATTATTCGAAATTGGTATAGGAGGGGGAACTATGGCGATCGGAAGTATCTCGGATATTTATTCGGGGGCAACAAGAGGAGCGTTAAGCGGTCTGTCCGGCATAGAAAAGAACCGGTACGGGGCGTATAAAAGCAAGCGAAAAAACACGATGGACAGCCTTTTGAATCAGATAGTCGGGCGGGAGGAGTTTAATTATGATCTGGCGAACGACAAACTGTACGACCAGTACAAGGGAGCATATGCCGCGCTGGGACAGGATGCCATGTCAAACACGGTGGCAAACGCAGAGGGACTTTCCGGGGGATATGGGAACACCTACGCGGAGCCTGCGGCATCGGAAGGCTACCAGGAATATCTGAGGGATATGAACGACATTATCCCGGAGCTTTACGAAACGGCCATGAATAAACATGCCATGGAAACAGATGAACTGAGGAACCGCTTTGCGGCAGTGGCAGACGCGGAAGACAGAGAGTATGGCCAGCACAGGGATACTGTAAAAGACTGGACAACGGATCGAGGCTATTACTTCGACAAATACAAGACAAACCTTCAGAACGATATGTTTATGGCGGATCTGGCGCAGAAGGACGACCAGTTTAACCGCGAAATGCAGTATAACTATGACCGTGACGCATGGGAGAAGAGGAAGAAAGCAGAAGCGGAAGCGGCGGCCGCAGCAGAGAAGGCGATGAAAGAAAGTCAGAAAGCGGCGAAAGGAAGCGGAGGAAGACGAAGATCCTCCGGAGGTAGCGGAGGAAGCTCTTCGACAGAGTTTATTGATCCGGATTTTGAACCAAACAGCAAATATTCCGCGGTACTCCATAATGCTATTGAAAAAGGGAATATGAAGGCGGCGAAGAGCTATCTGGATGAGCTGGTGGCGAACGGCGACATAACGGAGACGGAATATAAGAACCTATACGGGTACAAGAAGAACCGTAGATGGAACGAGGGAGATCTGTACGCATATTTAAGGGGGAGATAAAATGGCCGGAAATAAAAGGAAAAGATATAGCGAGTGGGGACAGTACACAGATAAAGCGCTTGAAGAATCCGGAGAGCTCGAAACTCTCCGGAATGCATGGAACGAAGAAACAGAACGGCAGAGGATTGCGGCGCAGCAGTACGCGGCGCTGGATGAAGCAATCCAGAACCAGATCGCAACGGCGGCGGGAAGACGTAGGACAGAGGATCCTACGGACCCCACCGTCAATTTTAAATTAAGCCTGTCTATGGATCGGGAGCGGAAGGAAAGAGAAGCGCAGGGAAAGAGAGACTGGGCGAGTTCGCTTTCTGATGAGGAACTGGATGCGGAGATCCAGAAAGGATCCAGATATAAGACAACAGCGCTGGGGCATGATGTATTGAAACTTCTTGGAATGGAGAAAGAAAACCCTGATCAGCAGTATCTGGAGGAAGAACGGGCAAACCGGGAGAAGAAAAGAGATTATCTTGACCAGATGACCACGGTATCGAATTACATGAAATATTCGGATGAAGAGCTCCAGAACAGGCTGGATGAGCTTTCCGGGACAAACTGGGCGATAGATCCGGAGTCTGAGGCAAAGACGAAGGAATTAAACGACATTAAAAAGGTGCAGAAGTACCGGGAAGAAAAGAACCGGAAGAACGAAACGGAAGAATGGTATAAGAACGCGAAAAAGGATCTTGATAGCATACCGGAGGAAGACAAAGAGGTATTTGATCGTCTGATCAATGCCGCAGACGAGGCAGGAGATACTGCGTATGCAAATAAATCCATAATGGGAGCCGGTGGAGCAGCAGTGCCTCTTGATATCTGGGGCGGATCCACGGCAAGAGAGGAAGCACGCGCGGCAAGAGAGGAACTGAAAAACCGGGGATATTCTGACGAGCAGATCAATGATTATCTTGAAAAAGGGCAATATCTGAAGGATAAGACAGACACGGAAGAGATTACAAATGAATTCGCGGAGGATATCAAGACCGGAAACAAGGCAGAGAAATTTGCAAAGATCGCAGGAGCGAACCTTTATTCCATTCTGACAAGACCAGTGCAGCAGCTTCAGGGCGCAGAGAATATGGTAAAGGCTATCGGAGCGGAAGAAGGAAAACCGGTAAACACATACGGAAATACATATTTTGCGCAGAATCTGGATAAGGCGCTGGCGCAGGCAAGCTCAGAAGAAATCAAAAATAATGCAACGGCAAATAAAACCGTAAACAACATTCTAAACATGATAAACAGCGGCGTGAAAGAAGCAGGAGCGTCAGCGTATACCATGGCGATCTCTGCTCTGACAGCGGCTCCTATCGTGGGAATGGCTGGCGGAGGAGAGGCGGCCTTAAAGGGCGTATCAGAAGTGATCAATCTTTCCGGAATGGGTACGGGAACCTTTTCTCAGACATTCCAAGATGCGCAGGAGAGAGGACTTTCAAGGAAACAGGCTCTCACGGAAGCGGCAGTTTATGGCGGAGTAGAAGCTGCATCCGAACTGATCGGCGTAGAGAATATGTGGAACATATTCGAAAATGCCGGGAAAAAGGAAATCAAGAACCTGTTCGCGGAGGCAATCAAGAACCAGGTAAAGCAGGCAGGCGCAGAAGGAGCGGAAGAAGTAATCGCGGATGTGGCGGACGAGATCGCGGATCGATTTATCGCTGGAGACCGGTCGGAGTATTCCGAGAAGGTAAAGAAATACATGGAAGAAGGTCTCACGGAGGAAGAGGCAAAGAAAAAGGCCGGCATGGATTTCTTTGCGCAAACGTTGGAAGACTTTGCAGTCGGAACAATCTCAGGATCTATCGGCGGCGGTGGAGCGACGGCAGTTGCAAACGCTTCTTATATGCGGAAGACCGGCGCGAAGGTGCTGGAGAATGAAGAACTGACAGAAAAGGTTATCGAAACCGCAAAGAAAGCGGATCCGGAATCAGATGCTTATAAGATCGCAACAGAGACAGCTCCGGAGGAAATGACAAAGGACAAAATGGGAGCTGTTATATCATCCCTGGCAGAGCAGCAGGAAGAAGATCTGGAAACGGTCGTAGCACAGAGATTTGAGGAGCTTGGAGAGACAAAGGAAGAAGCAAAGGCGGACGCAGCTGAAATTATGGCAGCAGTGACAGCTGGCGAAGTCACGGAGGAGGAGTCGGATAAAAGAGCGGAGAAGTTTGAAGCGAATGAAAACCTTCCTGAAGTGTACGCGGAAACCTTAAAAGGGGAGCTGACACCAGTACAGAATACCATCTCCGCAGTACAGAGAACCGTAAGAGAAGCAGATACAAAGGAAAAACTGGATCTCAATAAGGTGAAAACGGTCGAAGAGGACAAAAGCGGCAATTATGTTGTTTCGTACCGGAACGGAACCAAGGCGAAGGTATCCGATATGAGCCTTGGGGACCTTGACTATAACACCCGGCATATCTACCAGTGGGCGGCACATGCGGACAGCGCGGAGGAAGCCAGGAAGATCCTCCAGAACCGGCCGGAGGGCATGGGTTATACGGAATATGAACGCGCATTCACGGATGTGATGCACGCGGCAATGGTGGAGACACCGGCAAGCGAGATCCGGGCGGACTATCCGGAGCTTTCTGATAAACAGTTTGAGACAATTTATCATCATGGAGAACTGAAAGCCGCTGAAATGGCAAAGAAAAACACTAACGCGGAGCAGATGGCAGCAGTTCAGGCGATTTCGGAAGCGGCAGGGATCAAGGTGCAGATTGGCGGAAGGGATATGTCCGGATCCAATGGATTCTATGATCCATCCGATAACACAATTTATGTATCTGATAAGAGCCTGAACCCGGCAGCAGTGGTGACAGGGCATGAGCTGGTGCACTCCATGAAGAAGAATGCGCCGGATCTCTATGAGAAGCTGGACAATGCCCTGGTGAAATGGTGGAAAGAGAACGACGAGATCACCTACGATCGTGTCTATAATAATCGAGCGAACCGCTATAAGGACCAGATCAAGGAATGGAAGGATGCCGGAAGGACAGAGAAAGAGATCGAGGATCTGGTAAATGAGGAGATCGTTGCTCATGCGACAGAGGCCCTGTTCGAAAAATGGGGATCCATGAACGAAGAGGATCAGAGGGAGTTTGCGGAGGAGATCGTGAAAGACGATCGGAGCCTTGCAGAGAAGCTCCTTGATTTCGTGCGCGAATTATTAGAGAAGTTCCGGAACGCCCTGAAGGGATACAAGGCTACTTCCCTGGAAGCACGGACCTTGAACCGGAATATAGAGATGCTGACCAGCTTTGAAGACACCTTTACGGATGTTCTGGCAGAGTACGGTGAGAGAAATAAGGCAGAAGGAAAGACCGGGGAAGTCGTAGATCGGAGAGGTCAGGAAAGTGTAGGAAAGGAGCCGAAAGGCGGGGAGGTGAGACATAGCAAGAAAGAGTCAAACTACAGAAAGGCCGTAGATTCGTCTGTACTATCTTTTATAGAAGTGGTTGAAAGTGGAAAAGCAGGCAAAAAGGCATACACGACAACAAATAAGAGTATTTCAAAAAGATTAGAGAGGGAGATAACGGAAATTGTTGGATTTAAGGTTGAGGGATACAAGGCAGAGATTAACAGAAATGGTGTGAGCCATATTAAAATCTATCATGGGTCCGAGGGGAAAAGAGATCATAGTATGTCAAATCCAGAAGACTTGGCAAGGATTGGATATGTAATAAGAAACTATGACAGAGTGAGGCTTGGCACCGAAACGGGAAATGCCAGAGGTTTTAAGAATGCCGATGGATCTGTGGCAAAAACTGTAGAACTTCAGAAGGACATTGGGAATAATTATTACTATGTAGTGGTGGCTGTGCCGGACAGCAATAAAAAGATACTTCATATCGTTTCGGCATATATCAATAAAAAAGATACATTCTCTGAAATGGCTGTGTCAAATGACTCAAGCCGCTACGTCCGAAACGGGTTTCAGTCCAATGTATCCTCTGACTTAAATGTAGCACAGGGATCTGAAAAAAGCAACGAAAATCAGAGAAAAAATGACGAAAATCTGGAAAAGCGGAAATCCTTGAAGGAAGTAGGCGAAGATTCCGAAGGGAAGAAGCTGACTGCGGATCAGATCGAATACTTCAAGGACTCGAAGATCGTGGACGACGAAGGACGGCTCCTGAAGGTATATCACGGGACAGAGGAAGACTTTACAGTTTTTGACAGAACAAAGGGAAGGAGCACAATGGATATCCAGGGATCCTTCTTTAGCCCATGGGAAATAGATGCGGAAGGATACGGACAGAAGGTACGGGCATACTATCTGAACATCAAGAATCCTGCACCGGAGGGAACGGCTTATAAGGCACTGAACAGATTTAAAGGACAGAATAACGCTGGTGTTAAGGCGCGGGAATATCTGGAGTCTCTTGGATATGACGGCGTAAACAACGGCGATGAGGAGTTTATTGCATTCCGCTCGGAGCAGATCAAACTTGTAACAAATGAGCATCCGACAGAGGATGTGGATATCAGGTATTCGAATAAGATCATGGATGAACTGGAGGAAAGCGGTTTTTCATATGAAGCGCTGACAAATCTGGGAGACATGACGGTTTATAATGCTTCGGATTCATCGCTCAACATAAAAAAAGCACAGATCACCAGTGAGATGATGCCAAGCGATATTCTGAAAAAGACAAGGGAAAACATAGCTTCTTTCAACGATGGAAAAAATGACTATGGCAGCAGTGCGCTCGATAACAAGTACATACACAAAATATCGACAGGAAGAGACGGGATTCTGCATGGAGTAAAACGATTTGAAACTGACGAGGAAAAAGAAAATGCAAAGGCAGCAATCAATCTCCCTGCATATCTTTATGAAGCAGTTCCGATCAATGAGGCGGATGGAAGAAAGAAAAGGCAGGAAAAAGCATATGTACTGATCGGGGTTTACCGTGACGGAGATTTCGATTATGTAGTCAGGCTTATTGTCAATAAGAATAACGGGAAACTGGAAAGTATAAATTCTTTATCCGCTATAAATGCAAAAAAAGAAGATGCTGCGCAACGCGCTTCTGGTTTGGGCGAGAGCCTGACCCAGCAAACATCTTCCTTTGACATGAATATAGCATCTTTGCTCGAAATTGTAAAGGCTCATTTCCCAAACGAATTATCCCAAAATGCAGCGGATCACTTTGGACATGAACGTATAAAGTCCGACATAAAGGGGCTGCGCTATTCCAGGAAAGAAATCGAAGATATCAATGAAATCTTCGAAGCAGAAGCAGAGCGCCTTAGAGATCTGGACTTTGACAAAGAAATGTCCAGGATCGCAAACGAAGAGAAGAAACTGAACTTCTCTTCGAAAGATTATCCAGTATTCAAGAAGATGGCGACGGAGCTGGCAAAGGACTACGACTCCAAGATCAACCGGGACGAGCTGACCACGATGCTCTTTAACACGGCAAATCATTGGGTAAATCAGGGGAACAAAGCAGATCTTACGGATGTGGTACGGTCAATGGTCGGGATTGCGCGCCCGCTCATGGAAGAAACGCGGATTGTGGACAATTCCACAAAGGGCGACTATGAGAATCTGAAAGCGCTGCTGGGAAGAAAGATCGCACTCACAGACGCTCAGAAGGAAGAGATTCGGAACGAAAAGGGAACGCTTCAGGGATTCGGCATGGGATATTTTACCCAGGCGGCGAACGGGATTCCGTTGGATGCGATCTGGCCGGAGCTTGTGAAGGAGTCCGGCTATCTTCTGGATCCGGATATCAACGAAGGAGATATGCCGATCCGCCTCATGGAGACGCTGGAAGCCTTAAAACCAAAGATGGGACTGGCGCAGTATAAAGAGAACGGCATGGATGAAAACCAGATGGCGATTGATATCGCCCTGGATATTTATAGCCGTTTTGCAAAGATGATCTCTGACAGGACATCAAACCAGTCCCTGAAGGCAGATATCAAGAGACTCACAGAGAAGCGCATTGAATACCGGAAGGACATTAAGAGAGAATACCAGGAGAAGTATGAAAAGCTGAAGGAACGCGAAGAGAGAAAGCTGGAAAAGGAAAGGGCCTACTTTGAATGGGAGCTTGAAAAGCAGAGGGAGCAGTATAATCTTGCTAAAGCGCGAAATGACGAGAAAACCGCGAAGAAATATAAAGAACAGGTGGAGAAGTGGCAGGCGAAGCTGGACGCGGAGAGAGATAAGAACCATGACGAGATTCTTGCGATTCGTGCGCGGTATCAGACACAGAACAGACAGCGGAAAGTCAACCAGGAGATTCAGAAGAAACGGGCAGCAGTGATCCGGACGGCAAACAGCATCGGGACACTTCTTGCTTCGAATACGGATAAGCGGCATGTGCCGGAGGTGTTAAAACAGCCGGTAAACGAGTTCCTTTCCGGGATCAAGTTTTTCGGGTCCGGGCATGACGGAGCAGAGACGCAGGCAGAAATGAAGTGGGCGGAGAAGCTGGAGAAGATGCGCATGGTTCTCGGAGATAAGGGGAGCTATGGCGAAGGAGCCACGCAGCTCTATCACACTATCATGGATCAGAGCGTGGACGGGCAGGCGGAGAGCTCACTCCTCAATGATATGGACAATTTTCTGAAGGCTCATGGTGATGAGCTTATGACGGAAATGGGGATCGACACGCTGTCGGAGCTGAACGAACTGGTGAAGGGCTTAAAGCGTGCCATTGACAGCATGAACCAGCTTTACGTGAACAAAAGAGCGCAGAACGTGGCAGAGCTTGGAGATCAGACCATTCGGGAGCTTTCCAAAAAGAAAGATATCCACAACATGACCAGGATCGGACAGGCGGCGAACGAGCTCTTAAATGTGTCACAGCTTGATGCATATTCCTATTTCCACCGTTTGGGACCGGCGGCAGAATCCATCTATAAGGGTTTCCGGGATTCTCAGAATGAATGGATCCGGAAGATCGGGGAAGCGGATGACTACATGAAGAAGCTGATCGGGAAGACGGACGCCGGGAACTGGTCAAAAGAAGTGCATGAGTTTACGTTCGGCGGAAGAAAGGTAGAGATCACCACGTCACAGATTATGTCGCTCTATGAGCTCATGAATCGTAACCAGGCGAAAGAACATATTATTTTCGGCGGAATAAAGCCTTCGGATTTCGAGAAAGGAATGGTCACGGTCACGCAGAGAAGGGTAAGGATCACAGAACAGGAAGCGGCGGAGATCGTAAACACGCTGACAGAAGAACAGAAACGGATCGCAGAAGGAATCCAGGAGTTCATGAACAATCAGGCGGCAGAATGGGGAAATGAAACCACCATGAAGCTTTACGGATACCGGAGATTCCTTGCAAAAGACTATTTCCCGATTTCAGTGGATAAAGACACCACGGATTTGCGAGAGACATCCAGACTGAGCGGCGCAAGAAATCAGGGTTTTACCAAAGAAACCAAGGAACACGCGAAGAACGCGCTCATGCTGAAGGATATCTTTGATGTATTCACGGAGCACGTCACGGGAATGGCGACATATTCCGCATATTCTCCGTCGCTCATGGACGCGAGAAAGTGGCATGATTACCGCCTTTCTCCGGATTCGGAGATATTGGAAGAGGATCCGGATGTAAATCCGACGATCCAGGGACAGATCCGGGACAAATACGGCGCGGATATGCTGAAGTATTTTGAGAATCTGATCGCTGATATCAATAATGAGCGAAAAGCAGATACCGCAGGGACAGGGTTCTTTGATATGTTCCTTGGAAATGCGAAGTCCGCGGCGATTGCCGGGAACCTTCGCGTGGTGGTACAGCAGGTGAGTGCCTACATGAGGGCACTGGCCGTCATGGATCCGAAGTATCTGACTGCGGCACTCTTCACGAAAAAAGGATCGCAAAAAGCAAAAGAACACAGTGCGATTGCGGCATGGAAGAGCGCGGGACACTGGGAGACGGGGATTGCGTCATCCTTAAAGAGTTCCATTACAGGCCAGACCACGGCGAGGGAAAATATCAACGAAAAACTCTTATGGCTTGCCGGAAAAGCAGACGATCTTACCTGGGGGAAACTCTGGAACGCGGTAGAGCTGGAGATCAAGGACAAGCATAAGAACGTAGATCCGGGATCAAAAGAGTTTTATGAATTGTGTGAGGACCGGTTCGATGAAGTGATCGATCAGACCCAGGTGGTTGATACGGTCCTCCATAGAAGCCAGATCATGCGAAGCAAGAACGGTATCACAAAGATGCTGACATCTTTCATGGCAGAGCCGACGAAATCCTATAATCTCCTCATGAACCGCGCAAGAGACTGGTATGAGGCAGTGCAGGCGAAGGACAAGAAAGCTGCAGCAAGAGCGGCGGGAGTATTTGTCCGGGCGACGGCAGCATTTGTCTTAACGGCAGCAGTCAACGCGGCAGCGCAGTCCATGTGGGATGCCGTGAGAGGCGCAGGAGATGAGCCGGACGATCTTGACGATCCGAAGGAGAGATGGCTTGCATACTGGGAGCGGTTTCTTTCGAAGTATGTGAGTAATCTCACGGATAATGTAAATCCTTTAAACCTGATCCCGTATGCGAAGGATCTCATGTCGATCTTTTCCGGCTATACAAACAACAACCTGAATACACAAGGGCTTGAAAAGACCGTGCAGGGCGTAACGAAAGTGACGAAGTATTTTAATAACCCGGATTTCCGGAAAAAGAATACCTTCTATGATGCCGTGCGGCCTTTGATCCAGGGGCTTTCCTATATTGGGGGCGTACCATTCTATAATGTCATGCGTGATACCGTGGCAGTGTACCAGACGCTTTCCGGGAAGAAATTCGGAGGGAGAATCTATACATCTACGCAGAACAAGGAAGCGCTGGCAGACGCGATCCTTGCGGGGGATGATGAGAAACTGAACGCAGTCGTGGAGAGAATGGATGAGAAAGACACAGAGAATGGATACTACGACGATGCGAAGACGGCGCTCCGGGATAAGTACCGGAACGGCGTGATCAGCCGGGAAGAGTTTGAAGCCGCGCTGAAGGAAACCGGAGAAACAGATTCTGACGTATTCTTTGAGATTCAAAAGCAGGACTATATCAGAGAGACACGGACGGAAAAGGGATACAAAAAATACGGAGCCCCGGCGCAGTCTCTTCTGGATCAGAATTATGCCGAATTTGAAAGAGTAAAGAAAGAATATCTGGATCATGGAGTGGATGAAAAGAATTTTAAAACGCAAACCGGGACAATCATCAATGCGGCGGTGAAGGAAGAAATTGAGAATGGAACACTGACCGCAGACAAACAGGCCGCGTATCTCAGCATGTATCAGAAGCTTGGATATAAGAGAGATGAGAGGCTAAAACAGATCAAAAAGTGGAGAGAGGGGAAGTGAGAAACAGCGGAGGCAATGAGCCTCCGCTGTTTTTATGAAAAAATATGGTCATTTTACCCCAACTAGGGGAGAAAAATATTTTTGAATTGTATAGCATGATTTTAAGGAGGTAGGAAGGATGCAGAACAACGTCATAAACAATATCCGGCTTGACCTTAATAAAGAGATGCAGCGCGTCAGCGTGTCCGTGAGAAAAAATGACACAACTACGCGGAGACTGGATATCACTCTGGTGGATCACGGTCAGGTAGTGTCACTTGAAAACGCATCTATCGCGCTTCTTATGGCAGAAAAGCCGGACGGGAGACAGCTTTATAACGACTGTGTGATAAACGGAGATGAGATCCAGTACACACTGACCACACAGACGATCAACGTGGTGGGAGAAGTAAGGTGCCAGGTACAGGTGACATATTCGGACGGTTCCATGCTGACCAGCCCGGTATTTCTGATCGCGGTATACAGCCCTATGGTGAATGACACGGTTGTGGAGTCTATGAACGAATACGATGCCGTATCCCAGTTCGTGGTGCAGGCAGAGCAGAGCGCGGCACAGGCAGCCGGAAGCGCCGCTGAATCCGCAACGAGCGCATCGAACTCACACATCAGCGAGGTTTTGTCGGAAAGCTGGGCAATCGGCGGCACAGGGGCAAGGGACAATGAGGACAATGATAATTCAAAGTTTTACGCAGAGAGCGCGGCAGGAGCGGCGTCAGAAGCCGCGGAGCTTCGAACGGAAGCAGCGGTCAGCGCAACGAGCGCGGAGGAGGATGCCATAGCATCCGCGGAGGCAAGAGAAGCGGCGAGTACAAGCGCAAGAGCCTGCGCGATCTTCGAACAGAACACCAGAACCTTTGCGGCGGAAACTGAAGAACATGCGGAGGCGACGGCAATAAATGCCCAGAATGCGGCAATCAGTGAAGAAAACGCCCATGATTATGAAAAACTCTCCGAAAGCTACGCAGTTGGAACAGACGGAGAGGTAAGAGAGGGAGACGATGAGGACAATGCGAAATATTACAAGGAACGTGCGGAGGAAGCGCTTTCCGGAAACGTGATCGCCGCCTTCGACATAGACGGAGAGAACTTATGGTATGTAAAGACCATGTTTGAAGATGCAACAGACAACCATTTCAATTTTGTAATCACAGACAATATGAATTTGGAGGTAAGTATCAATGGGTAAAGAGGTAATCAGGCAGAATCTCGGGGTAGTCACGGCATATGGATTTGCAAAGTCCAAGGGGTACACGGGAACCGCGGAGGATTTTGCGAACGATCAGGCGCATTTTGCGGAGAACGCACAGGCAGTGGCAGAAGACAAGACAGCGGCACAGGCGGCAGCGACAGAAGCAGACGAATCAAGAGAAGACGCAGCCGAAAAAGCAATCCTTTCCGAAAGCTGGGCGCACGGCGGCACCGGGAAAAGGGAAGGAGAGGATACCAATAACGCGGAATATTTTGCCAGAGTAGCAGAGGCGCATTCCAACATCGACACCATGACAAACGAAAAGATCGGGATCGGGAAGCCGGATGCGGTAACGACAAAAGTAGACAACGGCACGTTTTCGGCGGTAGGCGTCATGGTACAGGCCTACATCAGAAGCGGAGGCACGACATTCAGCGCAGACTGGCTCTCCCTCACATCCGGCGGCGCTGCTTTGATCCCGGACGGAAAACAGGCGTACTGGATCAAAACAGACGATGACGAATACCGGGACAAAATCTATTTCTGGGACGGAACCATGTACAAGCCGCTGACTACAGGAGACGGAATGAACATTTCCCTGGGAGATGTATCAGGAGCGACAGCGACAACCTTCGGTACTTCCGCAACGATCAAATGGTCGGATCCATCGGATGTTTCTATTGACGGGGTAGTGCTTGCGAGATGGGGAGGCACAGTTCTGGTGAGAAAAGCGGGGGCAGCTCCGACCGACCGAAGGGATGGAACCGTGGTGTGCACAAACACCACCAGGAACCAGTACGCAAGCAGCGGATTTGAAGATACCGGGCTCAGTTACGGGACAACGTATTATTACCGATTCTTCCCGTTTACGGAGACCTATAAATACACGGCAGGATCCTCCGTATCAGTGACACCGGAGAGGGTACGGATCGAGAACACGCCATCAGTTCTGGAGGATCTTGTATATGACGGATACGAGCAGACAGTAAGTATCACAAACCTCGATCTCACAAAGATGACCGTATCAGGAAACACGGGAACCTACGCAGGAAGCTACACAGCGGTGGTGACACCGGCGGAGGGATACTGCTGGACGGATGGAACATACGCGCCGTTAAATCTTTCCTGGGAGATCGAGCCGGAAATCGTAAATGTCCCGGTGAAGAGCGATGCTTTCGTTTTTGATGGGACGGAGAAAACATGTGTCGAAAGCTACGACACCAACGTAATCTCCATGAGCGGAACCAACCAGGCATCGGCAGCGGGACAGTACAACATCACCCTGTCCCTGATCGATGATGACAATTACATCTGGGAAGACGGCACGAACGTTCCGAAAACTTTTACCTGGAGAATCTATGCGGAAGCGCTGACGGTTCCTTCGATCACACCGGGACTTGTATACACCGGGAGCGAGCAGACAGCACAAATCAGCACATATGATACGACCAAGATCAGCGTATCCGGCGCAGCAGGAACGAATGCAGGCACCTATACGGCGGTATTTCACATCATTGATACCGCAAATTACTGCTGGTCGGATGATTCCATCACAGATAAAAGCGTAGAGTGGTCGATCGGAAAGGCACCGCTTACGGTTCCGACGGTATCAGGGAACCTTGTCTATGATGGAACAGAGCAGTCCGTCACAGTCAGCAGCTACGACACGACATTGATCCAGGAAGCTGGGACGAGCGGAACGAATGCCGGGGACTATACCGCGATGTTTGATCTTATCGACACCGCAAACTACGAATGGGACGATACGACACAGAGCCAGAAGACAAGGGCGTGGTCAATCGCAAGGGCGGCAGGATCCATCATTTTGTCGGAAGACGCCGTCTCTCTGGATCCCACAAATCTGACGGCAACAATCACGGCGGCGGCAACGGGAACCATATCCGTATCCAGTTCGGATGATACCGTGGCAACGGCAGCAGTCAGCGGAAATCAGATAACGATTTCAAGTGTCAACAATACAAACGGGACAGCGACCATCACGGTAAATGCGGCGCAGAGCGCAAACTACGAGGCAACGGACCAGACAACCCAGGAGACAATACAGGTTACTTGTGCTTTTCGAACGGTATACGGCGCAGAGTGGGACGGAACTTCAACAACCGCATGGAGCCGAACGGATGACGCGGCGGATTTTGTGGATCCGGTACCGGCGGTTGGGAACGGGGATGGTTCCTCGCCCTTTGATAATATCCTTCCATGGTCGGGAATGGAGATCGTGGACGATGCAGAGGCAGGGAAGCTGGTCAAGATCCCCAAATATTATTACAAATGGACGCGAAGCGGCAGCATCATGAAGCTCCAGATCTCATCCACGGCGGGAGATGGTTTTCTTGTTTCTCCTGCTCATGCGGACAGGGGAGACGGGAAAGGAGAACGAGATTATGTCTATGTAGGGCGGTACCATTGCTCTTCGGCAAATTATAAGTCCGCAACAGGAGTCGCGCCAAAAGCAAATGCCACCAGAGCGGATTTCCGCACCAGCATCCATACTCTGGGATCCACCATCTGGCAGTACGATTACGCCATGTACTGGACGATCATGATGCTATACCTGGTGGAATATGCGGATTGGAATTCACAGGCAAAGATCGGGTATGGCTGCGGGAACAACAGCGCCGCAGAAAACGCGGGTCTCACCGATGCTATGGTCTATCATACCGGCACCAATGCCGCAAGCCGCACGACATACGGGCATACTCAGTACAGGCATATCGAGGATCTGTGGGGGAATGTATATGACTGGTGCGATGGAATTTATTTCAGTTCTGCTAACGTGTACTGCATTAAAAACCCCGCAAGCTTCTCCGATAATTCGGGAGGTACGCTGGTCGGACAAAGGGCAACCAGCGGCAACTATATCAAAGGTTGGACGAACCCGACAGCTTCGGGCTTTGAATATGCGCTTTATCCCTCGGAGGTAGGCGGTACCGAAGCGACATATGTATGCGATTACTGCGACTACAGCAGCTCCGGCGTTGTGTTGCTCGTGGGCGGCTACTACCTCCAGTACCAGTACTACGGGGCGTTCTACCTGGTCGGTGACAACGCGGCCTCGTACAAGAGCAGCAGCATCGGCTCACGTCTCCAAAAATTACCTTGAGCCCGAAGGGCTCGGGGGAGTATGAGGGGGAGCATTCCCCCTCATAAGTGGAGCAATCAATCTTTATAACGCAAAGAAGCGATTTGAATAGAAACTGTAAATTTGGGGTATTTGCACCGGTAGTCCGGCGTTTCTGACTCTTGGCGATTACTGCAACTACAACAGCTCCGGCGTTGTGTTGCACGTGGGCGGCAACTACAACCAGAACCAGAACCACGGGGCGTTCTACCTGAACGGTAACAACGCGGCCTCGAACAAGAACAGCAACATCGGCTCACGAATCCTTGATATATAAACAATTTTGGTTAATACGCTTACGTCTGAAGCGTTTAACAAGGGTGCAGATATCGCACGCCTCATGGCGAAGATTATTCCGACAAGGGGCGGCCGAGTACTCCCGAAAGGGCGCAGGAAAGGTCGTCAGGAATCAAGGAGACCTATGAAGAGAGCGAGAAACCTTTATCCGAAACTCATTTCGGATGAAAACCTGAGAAAAGCAGTTGTCACGGTATGCAATTCTCACAGATGGCACCACTATCCGGACAAACCGAACAGGAAGGTTATCTGGATGCAGGAAACGATAGAAGAGAGAGTTGAAGAACTCAGAACGATTATCGAGGCAGGCTTTGAACCATCTCCGGTAAGAAAGAAACGGCGCTATGACAACAACGCCGGAAAATGGCGGGAGATTGCGGAGCCGGCGCTTTTCCCAGATCAATGCATTCATCATGCGATGATACAGGTACTGGAGCCCGTTATGATGCGCGGAATGGATCACTGGTGCTGCGGAAGCATCAAAGGGAGAGGGGCACACTATGGAATCCGCGCGATAAAAAAGTGGATCAGGGAGGGGAAAGGGACAAAATGGTGCATTGAACTTGATATCAGGCACTTTTATGATTCGCTCCGGCCGGAAAGAGTACTTGAACGCATGAAGCAGCTGATCAAGGATCACAGGATGCTGGATCTCATATGGAGTGTAATCAAAGGCGGAATCCTGATCGGGGCGTATTGTTCGCAGTGGTTTGCAAATACGTTTTTACAACCGCTAGACCAGATGGTCCGAGAATCCGGGGCTATCCATTACGTCAGATACATGGACAATTTCACGATCTTTACGAACAGAAGGCGAACGGCAGACAGGATCATCCGAACCGTAGAAGATTGGCTCCAAAGGCACGACCTGGAGTTAAAGAAAAACTGGCAGAAGTTCCCACTGAGAGCGAGGATGCCGAACGCACTTGGATATCGGTTCGGAAGGGGATTTGTACTCCTCAGAAAGAAGAATCGAAAAAGACTGATCCGGTATCTGAAAAGATTCCGGGAAATGCGTGAGAAAGGACGGTATATCACAGCGAGATTTGCGCAGGGACTGTTATCGCGGCTTGGCCTGCTGCGGCACTGCAACAGCTACCGTTTCTATCAGAAATATGTATGCAGGCATACGCAAAGGAAGCTGAAAACCATCATAAGAAACTACCAAAAGGAGGCGATGAGGAAATGGAATACATCTTTGGAAACGTATGCAGAAACGGTGTAATGGTGGAAAACTTAAAAACCGTGGGAGAAGAACATACAGAATTAAAAGGGGCGGTATCCATTACAAGGAAATACGACGACAGCAACATCACGGACAATTTCCGCATTATGGAGAAATACCGTTCCGAAGAAACAGAGGAAGCGTGCTACGACTGGTATGTGATTGAAGGACATACCCGGTATGAGGACAAGTTCACGCCTGGGATACGCGCGACGGAGCAGGAGATCACAGATCATGAGCTGGCCATCATGGAGGCGGAGCAGGAGATCACGGATCTGGATCTTCGGGTTATGGAACTGGAAAACATATAGGAGGATAAGAACATGGAACACAGCAAGATGTATGAGAAACTGAAAACGCGGTATGAGAAGGGATACTGCACGAAGACACAGCTTCGGAGATATGTGGAGCTTGGGGCGCTGACAAAAGAGGAGTACGAAGAGATCACTGAAGAAGCATGGGAGGATTAACATGTCCTATCAGAGAATCGGCTGGGAGGATTACCCAAGCACAAATACAAAGGTAAACGCGCAAAACTTAAACCACCAGGAACAGGGGATCGTTGACAATGAAAGCGCCATACGTTCTGTAAGCACGGAGCTTGCGGGACTAAGGAACACGGTTTCCGAGATGCGAAGCGACATACAGGGCGAGATCGATGACGGAGGAGAAGCAACCAGCAGCGTCGCAGAGAATGTAAACGAAATCATGACGGAGGTTCTTCTGGACGGACGGCTTAATGTGCAGCAGAGAACACCGAACGACACAAAAATCCTGAACGGAACACTGTACGGATCGGATCCGTACCGGTTTTCCGTCACGGAAGGCGGTGGAAATCACTACACAAGTGACAGGACCGTTTCGCTAGAAACAGGCTCCAATGCCAGGGAATGCAGCTGTCAAGGAAGCATCGGCGGAACAGCAACCGTGACGATTACGGGACTTGCAACGGCGGCGGTGTATCTTTTGATCTGTGCGTCGCATACGATCGCGACAGGTGCGTTCCATGCAGTAACGGCACGCCTCGTCACGACAAGAGCCTCCGGCGGAACCAATCAGAACGCGGCGCCAAACATCACAAGCCTCGGAGGCGGAGCTCCGGCGACTATCGCCGGGGCAGCAGATAACCGGATCACAATCAAGAACGCAGCGGCAACAAGGCTTTGCCAGTTCAGCCTCTTCAGGCTCATGTAGAGAAAGGAGAACATATGACACCAGAGATAAGTGCTTTAATCACAGTAATATCCGTCAGCTTTGCCGTCTTTTCGGGAATCGTTGCGATTCGGAGAAACAACCGAACCGATGACCGGGCAAGCGCAGCGGAAATGACCACGGTCATCGTGAAGCTGGAGAACATCGCAGACGATGTGAAGGAGATCAAGGATAACATCAAGGGACTGGATGAGAAACTTATTGACAAAGAAACACGGGTACAAGTAGCTACAGTACAAGGAATGATACAGCGTATCCTATATAATGCAGGAGAGCAAAAACCGGCAGTCTCTGATTTTGACCTTGTCATCATTGATGAAGCACACAGAGGATATACTTTGGATAAGATGATGACAGAAGAAGAATATTGCTTCCGTGATCAACGTGATTTCCAAAGCAAATACCGTGCCGTAGTAGAATATTTTGATTGCGTAAAGATAGCTCTTACAGCGACTCCTGCTCTTCATACTGTGGAGATTTTTGGTGAACCTGTCTACACTTATAGCTATAGGGAAGCAGTAGTAGATGGTTTTTTAGTTGACTATGATGCACCACACACCATAGTTACGGAACTCAGCAAAAATGGTATCAAATATAAAAAAGGTGATTCAGCAGCTGTCTATGACCCTGTGACCGGCGAGATTACAAATATAGATAAACTTGAAGACGAACTCGATTTTGAGGTGGATGACTTTAACCGAAAAGTCATCTCGGAGAATTTTAATAAAACTGTATTAAAGGAAATCAGCAATGATATTGACCCGACAGACCCCATGGGGGGAAAGACGCTAATTTATGCCGTAAACGACCATCATGCTGATATGATCGTAGATACGCTGAAGAATATTTATGCTGCGGAAGATGTAGATAATGACGCTATCATGAAGATTACCGGCAGTATTGAAAACGGCAATCAGAAGAAAATACAGCAGGCCATTCAAAAATTTAAAACTGAGCAATATCCAAGTATTGTAGTTACTGTCGATTTGCTTACCACAGGGATAGATGTACCGGCAATTACTAAGCTGGTCTTTATGCGGCGGGTAAAGAGCCGTATTCTTTATGAGCAAATGCTTGGCAGAGCTACGCGGCTTTGTCCGGAGATAAACAAGGATCATTTTGACATTTATGATGCAGTAAGGATTTATGAAGCTATCGAAAGCAATATGAAACCTGTCACCAGTAATCCGGCTATTAAACTTTCAAAACTTATTGATTCATTGGCTGAGACAGAGGACAAAGAAAAAGTATTGCAATATCAGCTGAATCAGATTTTAGCAAAGATACATCGTAAAGAGGCACGTCTTTCTAAGGAAAAAGCAGATTACTTTGCCAGCATGACAGGGGTTACGCTGAAGAAATATGCTGCCATGCTTAAGCAGAGCAATTCTTCGGCTGCCAAAGAGAGACTATTGGCTGACAGAGATATTTTTGTTGAGCTGGAAAGGCAGAAAGAAACATATGTCAATCCTGTGGTCATAGATCCCACACCTGATGGAGTCATAGAAACAGGGCGTGGCTATGGCGAGGGACAGAAGCCTAAGGATTACATCGAAGGTTTTGCGAAATTTATCAAAAACAATATGAATGAAATTGCAGCCATCAGTATTATTTGTACCAGACCGGCAGATTTGACCCGTGAAAGCTTGAAGGCTTTACGTTTGAAGATGAATAAGCAGGGTTTTACTATCAAGCAGTTAAATACAGCAATTTCGTCCATGAACAATGAAGAAATTGTAGCAGATCTGATTACATTAGTCCGTCGCTATGCCATAGGTTCACCGCTCATCAATCATCAGGAAAAAGTTGATCAGGCTATCAAAAAGCTCATCAAAAATCATGACTTTACTGCAATCCAAAAGAAGTGGATCAAGATGATAGGTGACTATTTACAAAATGAACCTATTTTAAACAAGGATGCTTTTGATGAGGACTCAAGATTTAAAATGAAAGGCGGATTTAGGCAAATAGATAAAATCATGCACAATGAGCTGGTAAATATCATTGCTGAACTTAATGCATATATGTATGATGATGGAGGAGATAGTATTTGAAAACTCCGAAATATTGACAAGGTTTGGTTAATTACATGACGAAAAAGACCTCTAAATCCGATGAAATTACGGATTTAGAGGTCTTTCTTAATAGATGATTATATCGCATTGAGTATATTTTGCCGTACGGTAAAATATACTCAATGACGTTTCACAAAACGGACTGGCGACACGAAGTTAGTCCTTTAGGGCAGGCCTTGCCTGCGTCGCACGAGCTGCCTTTGCTCGTCATAGAGGAGGGGGATAGCTTTTGCACGTTATAGTTGCGTATCATTCTCGATAATTTTTTTTGCATATTCAGCTTCGGATAATACACTTAATTTTTTTTGTTCGTCATGAATATTAGCAGCACGCCTTATTATTGTTTCGACGAATTCAGAATTGCTTATAATATGTACAACATCGTCGAAAACTTCGCTGAGCCAGTACAACTCATCATCAGAGATGTGGTTTCGAATAAAGTCTATGGATTTGTCTATGTCGTTAGTCAGTAGAGACACTTCTTCTTTCCAGCAGTTCTCAATTTGAATATCATCTTCTGGATGGAGAGTTCTTCTTTTGGCTAAAATGGCTTTTAATTCATCATACATGATATTTCTTCCTCCTTAATACAGGTGCTTGATTAATGTCTGGGAAAATGGTGGATATTTTTCCGTTGGTTCGTATTATTCCCACTCGGACTCCCTTGTAAGTACCATAAACCGCCTCACCGTCTTTGGAATGACGATTGTGTTTTAACCCTGCAACATGTTCGCCGGCACGTCTGATATCTTTTTCACTCCATGATTTAGGAAACCATGCTTGTCCTGTCCCATTTTTCTTTGTTTTTTGTTTGTGGTCTGGGATATTACCTATACGCACGCCGTTAGGGTAAGTTTTGACTATATTATATTCGATGCCATATTTTATAAGTAATTCCAAGCCTTTTTGTCCGTGTCCACCGCTTTTGAGACGGAGACGATCGTTTTTTCGCATTGGCTGAGTGAAGGTGCCTTCATTAGAATGCACCAATGTATAATCACTTACACTTCTTCGGCTTCCTTTAGTATTAAGGTAACGACCACTTTTGCTAGTACCCATTAACTAACCCTCTGATGTTGTTTGGATATCCAGTCAGGATACGGGATAAACTGTGTTCTATGAAGGAAAGGAGTGAAGATGGCATCTGGCATAGAACCATAAACTAGAACAAATTCAGGTTCCAGTACATCTAGCATGGCGGAAAGCCCATGCCGAAAATGATATTTTTTCTCTTTATTGGAAATGCAGCCGTATGTACCTATACTGACTATACTATGCTTGGGAACACCAAGAAAAGGGAACATTTCTGGCAAAAAGTCTGTGGTATATGTACGCTCATCACCCCAACGGATGTTAGGGATGGTATAGATACCACAGTTTTGGCAGTGATAACAACTTACCTTATTTCTGTAGCAATTCACAATTTGTGCAGCTAATGGCATATCCCAATAGAGGGAACTATC
>ERZ842401.1547-NODE-1547-length-32658-cov-11.313591_pt1 | contig 32658 bp, 22 predicted proteins | sample MGYA00521270_ERZ842401 | MGnify/ENA primary metagenome ERZ842401 (study PRJEB31892, sample SAMEA3878208) | bioreactor metagenome | biome: Moose rumen | place: Sweden | collected 2011-10 | study: EMG produced TPA metagenomics assembly of the PRJEB12797 data set...
ACCCCCCCCCGCAAATGATTTAAAATCAACACTTTACGCGCCACGCGGCGCAGTAGTCATAAGGCACGTTTGTGTCCCGTAACGGGATGCGGACGTGCCTTCTTGCATGTATATAATTATAAAGGTTTAACAATAAAACATCAGCGATATGAATAGAACGAAACAAATGTTCATTGCGCTCCTTACCCTGCTATGCTGCAGCATGGGAGCATGGGCGACGGGTGAACTGAATGGCTTGTTTACCATCAACGCAAGTGGCGACAAGGTACAATTCTCGCAGGGCAATCTGCAGTACTTCTGCAGTACGACTGCCCCGGAGTGGCGATTTGCGGAACACCAGTACGACTATGTGAAGTTCGATATTAGTGCATATGCTGCGAATTCTGAGAAATGGATAGATCTTTTCGCATACGGCACCAGTGGATATGACAATGGCCAGACTAATTATCAGCCATACGTCGTAGGTGCAGCAGCGAATACTTACTATCAAGGTAATCTTACAGGAAATGCTGATTGGGGTTACAACCCTATCAGTAATGGCGGCAACACCGAGAACATTGGATGGCGAACACTGACGAGGGATGAATGGCTGTATGTATTCTCAGGGCGTTCCAATGCAGCATCTAAATATGGGCATGGAAGTATAAATGGGGTCAACGGCATGATACTCCTCCCTGACAACTGGACGCTTCCCGACGGGCTTAGTTTTACTTCTGGTACATGGACGAATTCATACACTCTTGAACAATGGGCTTTGATGGAAAACGCTGGCGCAGTGTTTCTGCCTGCATCGGGCTCTGCCAATAGCCAAGGAATTCCTTCTGAGTCCACACAGAATCTGAACGGCTTCTATCGTGCTAGCACTGCAGCATACTATATGAATTTTAGACAAGGTGCTTTGCCGAATTGTGGAAAGAGTTTTTACCAGTATGGTGATGCTGTCCGCTTAGTGAAGGATTATCAGTTGCAGCAGGACGACGATGGTTATTATCTCCTTGGCTCCGTACAGGACTGGAATGACTTTGCAGCACTGGTACAGACTACACCGACTGCCAATGCTAAGATGACGGCAGACATTGACCTTGGCGATGACCAGACAACTATCGGTAGTGGTAACACTAATGCTGAGTATGCAAATGTCGTATTCAAAGGTGTTTTTGATGGCAATGGTCATACCCTGACAGTTAACTATAATACTTCAGAGGGATTTTATGCTCCAATTCGTCACATTTCTGGAGCAACAATCAAGAATCTTCATGTAACAGGCAGTATCGTTTCTTCCGGTGGTCGCGTGGGAGGTATAGTATGTGGAGTTTTTGGTGGAAGTTCGATTCATAGTAAAATAGAGAAGTGCAGAAGTTCTGTTGTTATTACTTCCAATTGTCAGGTACCCAAGAGTAATGCCGAATGTGTTGGGGGAATCGTTGGGCAAGTTGGTTTTAAATCTAAGTTGTCTTTAGAAGATTGTATTTTTGACGGTGAGATAACCGGTCATGTGTCTAATGTTATATGGTCGGGACTAGTTGGGGTATTAGACGGAACCGTCAATACTACAAGATGCTTACAAGCCGGATCTTTTAATGACCTTAATAATGGAACCACAGCTAATTCCGCGACCATTGTTTGCCGTTGGCAGAATGCTGCTACCTCAATAGTAACAATGGATGCCACATATTATATTCATTCATTTAAAACAGTTCAAGGTACACAAACCACTGACGAACAACTCTCCGACGGCACCATTACCGCCGCTCTGCAAGCTAGCCGTGCTGAAGAAGTCTGGGTTCAAGACCCTGTCACCAATCTGCCGATGCTGAAGATATTTGCAACGGAGCAAGAACCTGACGAAATGTTCTGCTATATCTACGATCACGAGGCAAAGACCGCCACAGTCACTTACTTAAGCGACAGTGACAATAATAAGAAGGGCGGCACATACGTGGGTGACGTGGTCATTCCAGCCAAGGCTCCCAACGGCTACGACGTGACCGTTATTGGCGAGAATGCCTTCTATAACTGTCCTGAGATGACCTCTCTCACCATTCCTGCCACCATCGACAGCATTGGCTGCGAGCCGTTTGCAGGCAGCGAAGCCCAACTGACGAAAATAACCATCGAGGACGGTGATACGCCTATACGCTGCCATGTCCGCGATGCATACCCCATGGGCTGCTATCCTGTTTTCGGACGCTACGTTGACGTGGAAGAATTGTATATCGGAAGGAATTACAGCAGTTTCGTAAACCGAGGTTGGGCAGAAGCCGTTTATGAAGGCTCTTGGTCGCTCATAAAAGACAGCGAGCACCTTAAGAAGGTAACGCTTGGCAATGTATTTACCGAGGTGCCATATGCCATGTTCTATGGCTGTACGCAGCTGCAGGAGGTCAACATCAGCCCAAATGCCAAGAGCGTTGGCAAGGAGGCTTTCTCACACTGTGGGTCGCTGACGGCTATTGACCTGCCCGACGGTATTGAAACAATCGACGAGGAGGCGTTCTACTATTGCACGGCATTGGAACAAATAGGTCTTCCAGAGACACTGAAGGTTATCGGAGGCAATGCGTTCACGAACTGTGATGCGTTCAGCAACTTCACCATCCCCGCTTCGGTTGACAGCATCGGTGCCAACATACTCGCTGACTGCGATAATCTGAAGCGAATCGACATTGCCTACAGTCCGGAGCCGCTGAAGTACTGCTGTCCCAGCCAGTTCCAGAATTCTCTGCGCTCGGCTCCCATCGACACACTCTACACAGACCGCTATATCGACGGCGGTCTTAGCGACAACCGCACACTGAAGAAGCTCTATATAGGTCCTAACGTGACGGCTTTGCACGATTATAATTTCAGCGATTGCTACAACATCGACGAAGTCTATAGTCTGAACCCCGTGCCGCCTACATGCGAGGGAAGCAGTGTGTTCTATTCCGGCATCAAACAGAACGGCACGCTCCATATACCAGCCGGCAGCCTTGATGCTTATAAAGAGGCATACATCTGGAATGATTTCATCACCACCATTGACGACATTAAAGGCGACGAACCCGTTGAGCCGACGCTGACACAGAAGAAACTGTTGGCAACAAGCCTCGCCAACATGAACACCGCCCGCATCAGTCATCAGATTATGCCAGTGGATGACGGCTTTGTGGTTTTCGGTGGACATACAACAGGCTTCGTTCGTACACAGACCGCTGAGCGCTACAATATCTCCACCGACAGCTGGACGCAGATGAACATGCTTTACTGTCAGGACTACGCTGCAGGCATCGTCACCGCTGACGGCAAGATGCTCCTGGCTGGCGGCATGAGTGGCAACGGCGGTTCTGGAGCCAGCAACCAGTGTGAGCTTTATGACCCTGCCGATAATACATTCACTGCCACAGGCAGCATGACTCAGGCACGCAGCATGGCCACCGCTACGATGACGAAGAGCGGCAAGATATATGTGAACGGATGCTGGTACAACAGCAGTTACGATTTGGAATGCTACGACCCAGGAACCGGCACCTTCTCGAAAGTTGGCAACGGCCTGAAGACCTATCATCCCCTTCTCCTGTCATTGCGTGGCGAACGCGTAGCCATTGCCTCCGAAAGCACCATGGCGGTGGTTGAGAATGGCACGACGACCAATGTGCAGAGCGACCTGCTGACGGAGTTCCCAATACTGAAAGGATGGGACGAGATGCAGATGAAATACTACCAGTTGGCAGACTACAGCCACATAGTTGTGGGCAAGTCCGGCTCACAGGCCGTGCTGCTGAACATATATGATGACGCTAAGGAGGGTGTAAAGGTTACGAAGATTGCCGACCTGCCGATGACTCTCCCCAACAATGAGAGCATAGGAATTGCCTATCAAGATCAGGTGACGCGTGTATTCTGCAACAACAATAAGCGGAAAGTCTATGTGCAGACCACTCTCGTTAACGACCGCTTCAGCCCTGTCATCATCGAGTACCAATATCCTTCTGCATCGAAGCTCGAAGGCGGCAGCACCGTGGTGTATACAACGGACAAACCCCTTGCAAAGCAAATAGATAATGCCGCGTGGATGATGCTTGTCGACGGCACTCTTGTTTCCGCAGGCGGCGGAGACAATAATTCCGCCCCCCATAATATCTCCTATATCTACAAACTGGGTGGCATACGCGGCGACGTGAACGGCGACGGCAAAGTGGATATGGACGATGCAACATTCGTTACCAACATCATCCTCGGCACGGAAGAGGCAACAGAAGAGGCTGACGTCAACAACGACGGCTCAGTTGGTATGCCAGACTTGATGTTCATTGTGAATAAGATTCAGAAGGACAAGTACCCTGACGAGTGACCCCCTCCCTGACCCTCCCCAAGGGGGAGAGGAAACAATTAGAATATATCCGGCACCGGATTTCCTATAGCGGAAGTCCGGTGCTGTTGTGTTTATGCCACGGGAAAATTGTTAAATAAACCAAAAGATTGCAGAGGGATGTGTGGGTTTCATGTTTTTTTCTTATCTTTGCGTTCAGATTAATCTTTCGACAGAAAGAGAGCCCACAGTTTTCGCACCACCTACAAACGACCAAAAAAAATGATTAATGCGATTAACGAAGGCTGCCAGCTCATACCATACAGGCGTGAGCATTGGTGGTATTCGGCAATATCGCATTGGCTTGGTCAGCTGTAGGTGGTTTGTCGTATATACATAAAATGCATAGCGCCTTTTTTAGAATAACAAAAACAGTTATATAAAAAAGACGTAACATGGCTATTTATCAAAAGAACAACGACACTTCCAGCCGCCCTCCGCCGGAGATGGGGGCCAAAACATCAACCCTAGGTTCATATACCACATCAACCCTCGGTTAATGTATCATATCAACCCTCGGTTCATATGTCATATCAACCCTAGGTGCGTTTTTTAAGGCGTTTTCAAGACGTTATTCTTTAATATTAACCTATTAATAAATTTAAATCTTTATGTTTAATTACAACATTCAAATCAACAACGGTGTCCAGGCCTTTGGGAAAATGGACAAGACCATTACCGTTAACGAAGTAGTTCAGACTGCCGACCTGAAGGCTTTGGCACGTGAAATCAATCATGAGAACATGCTTATCCCTGTGCAGGTAGCAGAGTCTGTATTGGAGAATTTCACTAAGGCTGCCATCAATCTGATGAGCCAGGGTTTTGCCATCCAGTTCAAGAGCGGTGACGACGTCATCATGCGTATCTATCCCGATATGCACGTCAAGGGCGGCAACATCAACCTGCAACGTGCTCAGGAGCTCATTCCCGGCACAACGGAGATAACCAAGGAGAACGCCGGCGAACTTGTAAGCAGGGCTGGTGTCACCGTACGTGCCTATGCTGAGTGCGGTCGCAAGTTCACAGAACAGCTCCTTGCCATGAGCAGTGGCATACAACGCAATGACATCATCGAAAAGGATTGCATCATGATGAACGGCAGTGGCGGCACGACACCTTCTGACCCAGGCACCGGCGGCGGCACAACACCGGAAACTCCAGACCCAGGCACGGGTGGCGGCGGCTCCGGCGGTAGCAGCGAAGTGGAGGAAGGCTGATTTTAATTCTTTTAGTCGGCCTGTGGCCTTTGTAAAAGCGTCACAAGTGCCGAGCGAACAATTAGCCTTCCGGCATATAACTGACAATCCCTGGCAGGGTTTAACTCCTGTCAGGGATTGCTTTCTTTAATCACTAACAACTAACAACTAACCACTCCCTCCCTAACTGGGGAGGGCCGGGGTGGGGCCTTTACTCCACTCTTCTTGCACCGAGGTAGCGCTGGGCGTAGTATGCGTCGGTGGAGCGTGATATGACGACTCCGCCGCGACTGCTGGAATGGATGAAGAGGAAGGTGTCATCCTTATTGACCTCCGTGACGATGCCCACGTGACCGACGCCGGACCCTATCCTGCTGCCGGAGAAGAACACCAGGTCGCCGGGCTTTATGTTGCCGCGCTTGACGGGAGTGTTGCGCTCATACTGGTCGCGGGACGAACGGCCTATGAAGATGTTGTTAAGGCCATAGACATAGCTGGTGAACCCCGAACAGTCGAAGCCGCCAGGGTCGTTGCCGCCGCTGCGGTATTTTGACCCCAGAAGCGACATGGCATGCGAGAGGACATCATTGCCCTTCACCTGTACCTTTCCGACATTATTCACGCCATAGACATCATCTCTGGCCACCTTTGAAGAACTGTGGCAAGAGGCTAGGAGTATGAGGGAAGATGTAAGAAGTAAGAGGTGAGAGGTGAGAGATGAGAGAGACCCCATCCCGACCTTCCCAAGGGAAGGGGAAAACCTTATGTTTGACAGGGCGAGGCAACCGAGGGCGCAGGCGAGCATGATGACACCTTCTGCATAGCTCTGCACCACGCCCAAGATGAGGAAGAGCACCACGCAGCCGAGGATTATCTCCCAGCGGCGCTGCACCCTGCACTTAGGCCACGCAAGCCAGAAGAGAAGCGGATTGAACAGCAGTATCTGGAAATTAAGAGACACCGTAGGATGCTGCGAGAACAGCATGCAGAACAGCAGAATGCCCGGAACGGCATAAAGACAGCAGACGGCGTAGTCGATGTAATTGAACATTGAACATTGAACATTGACAATTATGAATTGTGAATTATGAATTATGAATTTTATCATGCTCCAGACGACAATGAGGACGGAGAGGATGCAGAAGACTGTCAGGGGACGCAGCGGGAAGCCCTCCATAGGCTTGAAATGCGGTGTGCCGGACTGGAGGACGACGATGTCTTCATCAACAAGCTGGCGCTTATTGCCGTCAAAATCAACGACGACGGTATGATTGAAGTCGTCCATCAGGCGGTCCGGAATAAACTCCGCCTCGTAGTCAGTAGTCTTCACATCCGCCAACACGCCCAGCAGGAAGTCATTTCCCCACGCTGCCCAGGGAGAGTCAGCCGTCTTAATGTGTATCAGGTCACGGTACGTCGGATGCTCATCGGTAGCAGGACGTTCCACCACCTTCTCTCCGCTGACGGCACCGAGGATGATATCCCGCGCCTTCGTCGTGCAGTTGTTGTAGAAATAATTGTAGCGATAAGTGATATTTTCCGGTTTGGCGCTCTCTGCCAGAGCCGCCATGAACACACGCTTCTCCTCGGGCGACATATTGATATGCTGCTGGTGGACGGCACTGCCGAAGTAACGATACTCGGCAAGGAAGTCGCTGTAGCTGTAGACCATCATCATATAGTCGGTAAGCCCGAACACAAAACGCAGCACGAAATTGCGTGACGAAGAGTCGAAAGCACCGTAGTTTATGGCAATATCCATATTGTTACGGGAATTGACGACACGTATTGCCGTATGGCCGTAGAGGCTGTATATCTCGTCATGCGGCTCACACGTAAGGAGATACACCTGCAGGGAATCGTAAGACTCAGCCTTTGCCGTGCTGTGGAAGCACAAGCATACAAAAAAAACCTTAAAAAATAAAATAATTCGTTTCACGCTGCAAAATTACGCTTTTTTTTTGTACTTTTGCGCCAAATAATAAAAAAACAACCCGAAATAATGAAAAAAAGTGTTTTTTCGCTTATAACAATCATAACGCTGCTTCTCACCTTTCAGACATCACCACTGCATGCCCAGGGCGGCACCAGTTCGCCATATTCCCAGTATGGCGTCGGTCTGCTGAGCGACCAGTCTATCGGCATGAGCCGAGGTATGAACGGTGTAGGTATCGGCATGAGGGAATACGGACAGGTGAACTATCTCAACCCTGCCTCATACTCTGCCATCGACTCCACAACATTCATTTTTGATGTCGCCATGACAATGCAGACATCCAACTTCAAGGAGACGACATCGCAGGGCACCAAGAGCCTCAACGCCAGAAATGCCGACTTCGAATATGCCGTAGCATCCTTCAGGGTCATGAAGCATCTCGGCATGTCGTTCGGTATCGTACCATACAGCGTTGTGGGATATGACTACTCCACAAAGCCGAAGATTATCAGCAACTACACCCAGTATCCGCTGACAAGCCAGACCTCCGTGACAACCGATAACACCGGTGATGGCGGACTGCACATGGTATATATCGGTGCCGGATGGGCCATAACCCCGCGACTCTCCATCGGTACCAACGTCAACTATCTGTGGGGAACGCTGGACAATGACCTCGTCACCTCATATACCGACTCATACGTCAAGTCGCTCTCCAGATACTATACCGCTACGATAAGCACGGCAAAGCTGGACTTCGGCGTACACTATACCCTGCCCATCAGCAAGAAGGACGACCTGTCACTGGGTCTCACCTACTCTCCCGGATACGGCATCGGTGCCAGCCCAAGCTGTGAAATAGTAACATCAAACTCACAGTCTGCCGTAAACGACACCACGCTGTACAAAGCACAGAATGCCCTCAGGATACCTACCAGCATCGGTGTGGGCGTTTCTTGGAAGCACAACAACAAGTGGCTCGTCGGACTGGATTACACCTATCAGGGATGGTCAGCAATGAAGTCCGTTGACTACAGAGACGTAAAGACCGGCAGACTGATGGGAGACGATACAGACGGATTTAACAACAGACACAGGATAAACGTTGGTGCACAATACTGCAAGGACGCCAACGGACGCTCCTTCAAAGACAGGATAAGGTTCCGCTTCGGTATGGGATACACCACGTCATACATCCAAATCAACGACCGGAAAGGACCACGTGAGATATCTATGAGCGCCGGCATCGGGCTTCCAATCATCAATATGTACAACACCCGCTCCATGCTGAATGTCAGCTTTCAGTGGGTAAACACCAATGCCACAGGAATGATACGCGACAACACATTCCGCATAAACCTGGGATTGACATTCAATGAACGCTGGTTCGCAAAATGGAAGTTCGACTAACCATCTCCCATTATACATCACTGATACTTCTTGTCGCTCTGTCTGCTTTGTGTGCATGCAGTGAGCAGAAAGAGCATACGGCAAAGGCCATAAATCCGGAAGACTCCGTTTCGGTAATGATATCCTATGGCATCAACACACTGGTTTCCGACTCAGGCGTCATGAGATATCGCATCGTGGCAGAAAAGTGGGAAGTAAATGAAATAAAGAATCCGCCGCGATGGTTTTTCCCGAGGGGACTGTTCATGGAGCAGTTTGACGAGAAGTTCCACGTAGAGACATATATACAGGCCGACACAGCCTACAACTACACCCAGCAGAAACTGTGGCACCTCATCGGCAACGTACGTGTAAAGACCGTTGACGGACTGCGCTTCCAGAGTGAAGAGCTGTGGTGGGACCAGAACAGACACGAGCTGTACTCAAACGTGTATTCGCACGTGGTAACTCCCGAAAGAGAATTAGAGGGAGCATACTTCACGAGTGACGAGCACATGAGGCACTACAAAGTAACAAACACAAAAGGTAACTTCATAAGAGAAGAAGAGAAAGGCTCCGAATCTGCAACTGCGGCAAACGACACGACACCTGTAGCAAAGAGAAGTCCGGCAAAGCCCAATCTACCACAGATAAACAGATAAACATGGAAATAAATCTTGCTATATACATCTTCATCACGTTACTGTTCTCCGCCTTCTTTTCGGGTATGGAGATTGCATATGTGTCAAGTAACAGGATGCTTGCGGAGATGAAGGGTGACGACAGCAATCTCAATCATCGCATAGTAGACCATTTCTACATGCACCCGAGCACCTTTGTCACCACAATGCTGGTCGGCAACAATATAGCACTCGTCATATATGGCATCCTCATCGCAAAGCTGTTTGACAGCACCATATTTGCCAATGAGCCTGAGGCCTTCAAACTGATGGCGGATACCATACTCTCCACAATCATCGTGCTCTTCATGGGAGAATTCCTTCCCAAGACCATTTTTAAGAATAATGCAAACTTCCTTCTGGATGTGATGGCATTCCCTACATATGTATGCTACATCCTGCTCTACCCGATATCGAAAGCATGCGTACTCATCTCCAAAGCCATGCTGAAACTGCTCGGAGTAAATCTGAGTCAGGAAAAGCCCAAGGAAGAATTCTCAAAGGTAGAACTGGACTATCTGGTACAGCAGAGCGACAACCCTGAGGTACAGATATTCCACAATGCGCTGGACCTCGCAGATACCAAGGTAAGAGACTGTATGATACCGAGAACAGAAATCAATGCCATCGAGAAGTCCGCACCATTGAAGGAACTGAGAGAAAAATTCATTGAAAGCGGAAATTCAAAGTTGCTTGTCTACAATGAGGATATTGACCACATCATAGGTTACATCCACACCCAGGAACTTTTCCGCATCACCAAGGAATGGAACACCCATATACAGCAGATATCCTTCGTGCCAGAAACAATGGCAGTGAAGAAACTCATGGAAAACCTGCTGGCACAGAAAAAAAGTATCGCAGTAGTCGTTGACGAATTTGGCGGTACCAGCGGTATCGTGTCTTTGGAAGATATCGTAGAAGAGATTATTGGCGAAATAGAAGACGAGCACGATAACACAAACTATGTCTGCCGTCAGACCAACGATGGCGGATACCTCGTCTCTGCACGTCTTGAAATAGAGAGAATTAACGAGACACTCGGCATAGAATTGCCTGAAAGCGAGGACTATAAGACCTTGGGAGGACTCATCCTCACACAGTATCAGAAATTCCCAAAACTCAACGAAGTAATAGCATTGGACGGATGGGAATGTAAGATTCTGAAGAACACGAAAACAAAAATAGAACTCGTCAAACTCACAAAAGTTGACGAAAAATTTGGTGATTAGGAAAAAAAGATGTACCTTTGTGCTCGATTTTATGCACGTACACGCGCAAGAACCAAATAATTCAAAACGAGAAGCAAAAAAATAAACAATATAAAATCATGGCAGTATTAGGAAAAATCAGAAGCAAAGGAGCACTGCTGGTAAGTATTATCGGCTTGGGTTTGTTTGCATTTATCGCAGAGGAAGCATTCCGTTCATGCGAGTCAACAAGAAACAATGAGCGTCAGCAGATTGCTGAAGTGTTAGGCGAGAAACTCACCTATCAGGAGTATCAGGACCTCATTGACGAGTACACAGAAGTTATCAAAATGACACAAGGTCAGGAAACCTTGAACGAGGACCAGCTCAATCAGGTTCGCGACATGGTATGGAATCAGTACATCCAGAGTTCACTCATTGCTGATGAGGCAAAGAAACTCGGTCTGAAGGTTACTGATGACGAAATTCGTGACATTCTGAATCAGGGTACAAACCCTATGTTGATGCAGACACCATTCGTCAATCAGCAGACTGGCCGTTTTGATGCAAACATACTCAAGCAGTTCATGAGCGAATACAAGAAGGCGCAGACCTCTAACCCACAGCAGGCAGAGCAGATGCGTACTATCTACCGCTACTGGACATTCATGGAGAAGAATCTCCGTCAGCAGATTCTCGCTCAGAAGTATCAGACCCTTCTGGGTGCTACATTCTTCTCAAACAAGATCGAGGCAAAGCAGTTGTTCAACGAGGACAATACAGAGGCAAATATAGAACTGGGCGTATTCTCTTACGCTACAATCAACGACAAAGACATCGAAGTGTCCGAGTCTGACCTCAAAGCAAAATATGACGAGCTGAAGCCACGTTTCAAGCAGTCTGAAGAGACTCGCGACATCAAGTATGTTTCTGTCAAGGTTACGGCATCTGCTAACGACCGCGCTGCAACATTCAATGATGTTAAGAACTTCGCTGCAAAACTCGCAACAGAAAACGATCCTTCTGAGATAATACGTAAGTCTGGTTCTTCTATCGCATATCTCGGCGTTCCAGTTTTGAAGACCGCTTTCCCAACAGATATCCAGAATCAGATTGACTCCGTAAGTGTAGGTTCTACATCTGCTATCAAGGAAAATACACAAGATAACACACTCAACGTAATAAAGGTAATCTCTAAGCAGGAGTTGCCAGACTCGATACAGTATGCTATCATCAACGATGGCAAGGAAGGTGAGCCACAGTGGATTACAACTGCACAATACCAGAATGTTCCTTCTATGGATGTGAACACTCAGAATTACATCAACGCTTTGAACAATACAGCAGTTGGCGAAACACGTACGTTAGACCTCACTGGCGACACTCTCACTTTCAAGGTTCTTGATCGCAAAGGCATGAAGACAAAGTATGTTGCTGCAATCATCAAGAAGCCAATAGACTTCTCTAAGGAAACATATTCTGCTGCATATAACAAGTTCTCACAATTTGTTTCTGGCAACCAGGATATCGAGAGTCTCGAAAAGGCTGCAAAGAAGTTTGGCTATCAGGTATTGGAATCACCAAGTGTTCGTAGCGGACAGCATCTCATTGCTGGCATTCATGGTTCACACGAAGCCTTGAAATGGACATTTGAATCAGAGGAAAATACCATCTCTCCTCTCTATGAGTGTGGTGACAATGATAACCTTCTCGTACTTGCTCTGACCAAGATTAACAAGAAGGGATACATGGACATCAACAATGCCATGCTTAAAGAGTACCTGAAGACCGAAGTCATCAAGGACAAGAAGGCCGCTAAGCTCATTGAGAAGGCAAAGGGTGCAAAGAGTATTGCCGACGCAAAGAAGCAGGGTGCACAAATCGTACCAGTTCAGCAGGTTACATTCTCTTCACCAGCATTCGTCGCTTCTACAGGTGCTGCAGAGCCAGCACTCAGCGGTGCTGTAGCAGGAACACAGAATGGCAAATTCTCCAAGGCTCCTGTTAAGGGCAATGGTGGCGTATATGTATTCAACGTTAAGAACAAGCTCAGCCGTGCATTGCAGTATAACGAGAAGGAATACATGCAGCGTCAGGCACAGCGCCAGATGCAGATGGCTGGTAACTTTATGCAGGAACTGTATTTGAAAGCGAAAGTAAAAGACAACAGATATATGTTCTTCTAAATTAAAAAGGGGAGTACATCACTCCCCTTTTTAATTAAATAAGGTACAATATACTTTTATATACTACAATACAATACTAAAACAATTTTATGAGTAACACTAAAGAGAAACTCTTCAGCGAGTTCCAAGCGCCCACCAAGCAAGAATGGCTTGACAAGATTGGTGTGGATCTGAAAGGCGCAGATTTCCAGAAGCGCTTGGTATGGAAGACTCCTGAAGGATTCAGCGTACAACCTTTTTATCAGAGAGATGATGTAGAAAAACTTTCTACCCCCTACTCTATGCCCGGTGAATTCCCATTTGTCCGTGGTAACAAGAAAAATGACAACACTTGGTACATCCGTCAGGAAATTGAGGCAGAAGATGCAAAAGCAGCTAATGCAAAAGCTCTTGACATCCTCAACAAAGGTATTGACTCACTGTCATTCACTATCCCCGGAGACAAGGTTTCTGCAGAATTTGTAGAAGCACTGCTCAAGGACATCTACTGCGATTGTGTAGAACTGAACTTCAACACCTGCAAGCGTCATTCAGCAGAACTTGCAGAGATTCTGGTAGCATACTTTGAGAAGAAGGGCTATGACAAGGAGAAAATCATTGGTTCTATAGATTGGGATCCAATGGACAAGATTCTTCAAGGGAAGCCAGTTGACCATATCATGAACGTTATGAGCACCTATGCTGTGCCATTGGTAAATACTCTGAAAGATTACCCTAACTTCCGTTGCATCACGGTAAATGCTGTAAACCTTAGCAACAAGGGTGCATATTGCATGCAGGAATTAGGCTACGCTCTCGCATGGGGTAACGAATATATGCAACAGCTTACAGATGCCGGCATTGATGCTACTCTAGCTGCAAAGAAGATAAAGTTCAACATGGGTATCTCAGAAAACTATTTCATGGAGATAGCAAAATTCCGTGCCGGACGTATGCTGTGGGCTGAAATCGTTAAGCAGTATGAGCCTAAGTGTGACTGCGCTTGTCAGATGATTGTGAACGCTATTACTACAGAATATAACATGACTATCTTCGATGCTCATGTTAATCTGCTCCGTTCACAGACAGAGACAATGTCAGCAGCTCTTGCCGGTGTTCACTCTATCGTAGTAACTCCATTCGATGCTGCATATGAGAAGCCTGATGATTTCTCTGAGCGTATAGCACGCAATCAGCAGCTTCTGTTGAAGGAAGAGTGTCACTTCAATACTGTTGTTGACCCTTCTGCTGGTTCTTATTATATCGAGACTCTTACAGAATCACTCGCTAAGGAGGCTTGGAAGGAATTCCTTGCTGTAGAAGAGAAGGGTGGCTTCCTAGAGGCTATCAAGAGTGGTGCCGTACAGGAGGATATCGATGCTACAAATGCTAAGCGTCATACCCTTGCTGCACAGCGTCGTGAGTTCATCCTCGGAACCAACCAGTTCCCTAACTTCAACGAGAAGAGTGAAGGAAAGCGTCCTCTCAATAACACACGTCTTGCTGCTGACTTCGAGAACCTGCGTCTCGCCACAGAAGGTGCAGCAAAACAGCCTGTTGCCTTTATGCTTACCATCGGTAGCCTGGTATGGAGACAGGCTCGTGCTCAGTTCTCATGCAACTTCCTCGCATCTGCCGGATATAAGGTAATCGACAATCTCGGTTTCCCATCAGTAGAAGAAGGCATTGAAGCAGCTATAAAAGCTAATGCTGACATAGTCGTGCTCTGCTCTTCTGATGAAGAATATGCAGAATACGCAATTCCTGCATTCAAGGCACTCAACAACCGCGCTATGTTCGTTGTTGCAGGTGCTCCTGAGTGTATGGAAGACCTGAAGAAAGAAGGTATTGAGAACTTCATTCATGTAAAAGTGAATCAGCTCGAAACGCTGAAAGAGTTTAACGCTAAACTGGGAATATAATCATGGCTAGAAAAGATTTTAAGAATATAGATATCTTCTCTGGCATAGAGAAGAAAGACGGTTCTGCTTGGCAGAAAGAAAATAATATACAGTATGTATGGAAGACTCCTGAGCACATCGAGGTAAAGTCTGCATACACCAAAGAAGACCTTGAAGGCATGGAGCATCTCGACTACACTGCAGGTATTCCTCCATTCTTGCGTGGTCCGTACTCAATGATGTATCCATTCCGTCCTTGGACCATCCGTCAGTATGCTGGTTTCTCAACGGCTGAAGAGTCAAATGCCTTCTATCGTCGTAACCTGGCATCTGGTCAGAAGGGACTTTCTGTTGCCTTCGACCTTCCTACTCATCGTGGTTACGACCCGGACAACATGCGTGTTGTGGGTGATGTGGGTAAGGCTGGTGTGTCTATCTGTTCTGTAGAGAATATGAAGGTGCTCTTCGACGGCATTCCTCTTAACAAGATGTCTGTCTCTATGACTATGAACGGTGCCGTTCTTCCTATTATGGCATTCTACATCGTTGCAGGTCTGGAGCAGGGTGCAAAACTCGAAGAGATGGCTGGTACCATTCAGAATGACATTCTCAAGGAATTTATGGTGCGTAACACCTATATCTATCCACCAGCATTCTCAATGAAGATTATTGCTGATATCTTCGAGTACACATCACAGAAGATGCCTAAGTTCAACAGCATCTCTATCTCAGGCTACCACATGCAGGAGGCAGGTGCCACAGCAGATATCGAATTGGCATACACTCTTGCAGACGGTTTGGAATATCTCCGTGCCGGTGTCAATGCAGGTATTGATATCGACGCTTTTGCACCACGTCTAAGCTTCTTCTGGGCTATTGGTGTCAACCACTTCATGGAGATAGCAAAAATGCGTGCCGGACGTCTGTTGTGGGCAAAGATAGTAAAGAGCTTCGGAGCAAAGAATCCTAAGTCTATGGCATTACGTACCCACTCTCAGACATCAGGATGGTCACTTACAGAGCAGGATCCGTTCAATAATGTCGGTCGTACATGTATTGAGGCTATGGGTGCCGTATTGGGACATACACAATCTCTACATACCAACTCTCTTGATGAGGCTATCGCTCTGCCTACCGACTTCTCTGCTCGTATTGCACGTAACACACAGATTTACATCCAGAACGAGACAAAGGTTTGTAAGGAGATAGACCCATGGGCTGGTTCTTATTATGTTGAGACTCTCACCAACGAACTTGTACACAAGGCGTGGTCTCTGATTCAGGAGATTGAGTCTCTGGGAGGTATGGCAAAGGCTATCGAGACAGGCGTTCCAAAGATGCGTATCGAGGAAGCAGCAGCTCGTACTCAAGCTCGTATCGACTCTGGTCAGCAGACTATCGTTGGTACCAACAAGTATCGTCTTGACCACGAAGATCCTATCGACATCCTTGAGGTTGACAACTCTGCTGTTCGCAAGCAGCAGGAAGAGAACCTCGCAAAACTCAAGGCTAATCGTGACGAGGCAGCTTGTAAGGCAGCTCTCGATGCTATCACAGCATGCGTACAGGAGTATGCTGATGGTAAGAAGTCAGAGAACAACCTCCTCGACCTTGCTGTTAAGGCAGCACAGGTACGTTGTACCCTCGGAGAAATCTCTGATGCGTGTGAGAAAGTAGTAGGACGTTATAAAGCAGTAATTAGAACTATTTCAGGCGTGTATAGTGCAGAAGCAAAGAGCGACAGCCAGTTTGAGAAGGCTTGTCAGCTCACTGAAGAATTCGCACAGAAGGAAGGTCGTCGTCCACGTATCTTCATCGCAAAGATGGGTCAGGATGGTCACGACAGAGGTGCGAAAGTAGTAGCAACAGGTTATGCCGACTGCGGCTTTGACGTTGATATGGGACCTTTGTTCCAGACACCTGCAGAAGCAGCTCGTGAGGCAGTAGAGAATGACGTACACATCGTAGGCGTTTCTTCCCTAGCTGCTGGTCATAAGACCCTCATCCCAGCCCTCTTCGAGGAACTCAAGAAACTGGGACGTGAGGATATCATGGTAGTAGCAGGCGGTGTCATACCTGCTCAAGACTACGACTTCCTCTATCAGGCTGGTGTAGCTGCTATATTCGGTCCTGGTACACCAATTGCAAAATCTGCTATCGAGATGATGAATATCCTGTTGGATAAGGAATGACACTGAAGTCTATTTCGATACTTAATTACAGAAATATAGAAGCGGCTGAACTTGTCTTTTCCGACAAGTTCAACTGCTTTATTGGAAATAACGGCGAGGGGAAAACGAATCTCCTTGATGCTCTTTATTTTCTTTCCTTCTGCCATTCTATGTTTACAAATGTAGATTCGCAGATGATTATGCATGAAAAAGACTTCTTTATGCTCAATGGCAAGTACGATACTGGTGATGACATCTCTGTTGGTATGAAACGGGGACACAAAAAGAATTTCAAACGTAACGGAAAGGCTTACCGCAAGCTATCCGAGCACATCGGTCTGATACCACTTATATGTGTTTCCCCAGACGACGTTTCTATCATCTCCGGCGGTAGCGAAGAACGCAGACGTTTTCTCGACATTATCATCTCCCAATACGACAACGCCTACATCGATTATCTGAATCGCTATAACAAGGCTTTGCAGCAACGCAACGCCCTTTTAAAACAGATATCAGAAGCTCCCGAGCAGGCAAATGTTGATATGTCGCTGATGGAGGTATGGGAAGAAGAGATGGCATCCAATGGAGAAGAAATATATCTGCGTCGCAAAGACTTCGTAGAGCGTTTCATCCCTGTCTTTAATAATATATATAAGGAGATAAGCGGTGAACACGAAGAAGTATCCCTTCGTTATCAGTCACATTGCCAACGCGGCCCATTATTGGAAGTGATACAACGCGACAGGAACAAGGACCTTATTATGGGCTACTCCCTACACGGCATCCACAAAGATGACCTTGAGATGCTCATTGGTGGTTTCCCGATGAAACGTGAAGCCAGTCAGGGACAGACAAAGACATATGTCATATCCCTCAAACTCGCACAATTTGATTTCCTCAAGGAGAATCCGTTACTGCTCCTTGACGATGTCTTCGACAAACTCGATTCCCACCGCGTGGAGAATATCATTAAGATTGTATCCGGTAAGAATTTCGGACAAATATTCATAACAGACACTAACCGCGAGCATCTTGACAAAATACTGTCAAAAGGTCATTTTGACTATAAACTATTCAACGTGGAAGGAGGACATTTTGTTTAAGCGCTATCCACAAAATATCGACGACATCACGCAGCAGTTCATGCGTGAGTATTCCCTTGAGACTCCCTTTCTTGAACGCCGTCTTGTGGCCTCATGGAAGGAAGTGGTACCAGCCGCAGAACAATATACCGAAAGCGTTGAGATACGCAATCAAACGCTATGGGTCAAAATATCATCACCTGCATTAAGAAATGACCTGCTGATGCAGCGAACAGAACTAACCCAACTGCTTAACAATAAGGTGGGAGCTAATATCATAAACGATATACGTATCATTTAATTGCATTTCGGCAATTATAGTGGTATTTTTTTGTTAATTTCTTTAATCTCGTTATTTCTTTTTAAGAAAAATCTTGTGTATATAATTCTATTGTGTTAACTTTGCAGCAGAATTTTATATAACACAGGATGAAGAAATCGACAATTTGGATTATTGCAATCATAATGGTAGTGTCATTTACGGCGCTGCTATGGCTTCAGTTTTCGTACATCTCCGAGATGGCAAAAATGAAGAAAGAGCAATTTGACGAATCTGTTACCCGAGCCCTTTATACTGCCGCCCATAACCTTGAACTCAACGAAACGCTCAACTACCTTGAAAAAGATGTCAATGAAACAGAGCGCAAAGCCCAGAAGGCAGATTCCGTAATGACGAGCAACAGTCTCGGTGGTCCGGTGCAACACTCCCACCAATTCTCTGTTACAGGTGATGACGGAACTATATATTCCTCATTTGAGTTACAAACCTTCACGCTCTCTCCTCGTAAGGGTTTAATAAAGAGTGACAAAAATGCGTGGGCAGAGGCACAGAAGTCAATGCAGCAGATTATCCGCAATCGCGTAATATATCAAAAGGCTCTCCTTGACGAAGTTATATATACCATATTATATACTGCAAGCGATAAGCCCCTGAAGCAGCGCATCAACTTCAAGCAACTTGACCAGGACATTCGCGCCGAACTCCTTAACAACGGCATAGACATCCCATATCACTTCACCGTTACAACATATAACGGAACAGAGGTATATCGTTGTTCTGAATACAGCGATCAAGGCAAGGAGATGACCTATTCGCAACAGATATTCACCAACGACGGAGCAGCTAAGTCCGGCTACCTTAATGTGCACTTCCCTGATATCAATGCGTATATCTATTCCAGCGTACGCTATATGATTCCGGCCCTGATATTTACAGGTGTCTTGCTGATAACATTCCTTTTCACCATCATCGTTATATTCCGTCAAAAGCGTTTCTCTGAAATGCGAAACGACTTCATCAATAACATGACTCACGAATTGAAGACTCCAATCTCAAGCATATCCCTTGCATCGCAGATGCTCTCAGACACCAGCGTCACCAAGAGCGATGATATGGTGAGCCATCTCGGTAGCGTAATCGGAGATGAGAGCAAACGTCTGCGTTTCCTGGTTGAGAAGGTATTGCAAATGTCTATGTTCGACAAGAGGAAAGTAGCCTTCAAGATGAAGGAACACGATATTAACGAATTGGTAGAAAATATTGCCAATTCCTTCTCACTCCGCGTAGAACATACTGGCGGCAAGGTTTATACCGAGATTGAGGCCGTAGAGTCCGACATATTTATTGAAGAAACTCATTTCAGCAACGTCATATTTAACCTCATTGACAATGCTGTAAAATATCGCAAACCCGATGAGCCCCTTAATATCTACATACGCACTTGGAACCCCTCTGCCGGAAAGGTTTCCGTCTCCATCCGAGATACCGGCATCGGCATCAAGAAAGAGAATCTGCGTAAGATTTTTGAGCAGTTCTACCGTGTCCATACCGGCAACCGACACGATGTCAAAGGTTTCGGCCTGGGATTAGCATACGTAAAGAAGGTTATAGACTTACACAAAGGCACAATAACAGCCGATTCAGAATTCGGAAAAGGAACGACATTTACCATAACAATAGATACAATAGTTTAGAATTTAAAGATAAAATTATTAATACACTAAAACATTAAAGATTATGCAAACAATGGATGAAAATTTAAGAATTCTCCTCTGCGAGGATGATGAGAACTTAGGCATGTTACTTCGCGAGTATCTTCAGGCAAAAGGCTACAACACCGACCTCTGCCCTGATGGCGAAGCTGGCTATCGTGCGTTCCTCAAGACCCACTATGACATTTGTGTTCTCGATGTCATGATGCCTAAGAAAGACGGTTTCCAGCTTGCAAAGGAAATACGTCAGTCAAATACCGACATTCCTATCATCTTCCTCACAGCACGTCAGATGAAGGAAGATATCCTTGAGGGCTTTAAGATTGGTGCTGATGACTATATAACAAAGCCATTCTCTATGGAAGAACTCGTTTTCCGTATTGAGGCAATTCTTCGCCGCATGCGTGGTAAGAAGACCAAGGAAGCTACACAATATCAGATTGGCAAGTTCCTCTTTGATACCCAGAAGCAACTCCTCTCTTTCGAAGGTAAGGAACCTCGCAAACTCACCACGAAGGAAAACGATCTTCTGGCTCTGCTTTGCAGTCACGGCAATGAAATCCTTCAACGCGACTTCGCCCTGAAGACCATCTGGATTGATGATAACTATTTCAACGCCCGTTCTATGGATGTTTATATCACCAAGTTGCGCAAACACCTCAAGGACGATCCTGAAATAGAAATCATAAACATTCACGGCAAGGGATATAAGCTCATAATTCCTAATGCTGAAGAAGCAGGAGAATAATGCAGGCAATGATTTTTGCCGCTGGAAAAGGCACACGACTGAAACCGCTCACCGATGTCATTCCAAAGGCATTGGTGCCGGTTGATGATGTGCCCCTCATCCAACGGGTTATGCAAAAGATTGTTGATAGCGGCGCCACGAGAGTCATTGTCAACGTCCACCATCATGCACGCCAATTGGAGAACTATCTCGCACTCTTGCAGATGAAGTTCCCCTATGTCGAAATACTCATCTCCGATGAGAGCAGCAGTCTCCTCGAGACCGGTGGCGGCATAAAGCATGCGAGGAAGCTCTTTACCAATGATTTCTCCACTCCGGTGCTGATACACAACTGCGACATCCTCAGCAATGTTAATCTTGCCGACTTTTATTCCTGTCATCAAGGTGACGCCACACTTCTTGTATCACAACGTGAGACACAGCGTTATCTCTGTTTCGACGACGATATGCGCCTGGTAGGATGGACAAATATTGCCACAGGGGAAGTAAAGGGCACTAAAACAGACAATCTCTACGCTTTCAGCGGCATACACATCATATCACAGCAGTTGATGCAACGCATGGACAGCTACCCTGATATATTCCCCATCATGGACTTCTATCTTCACGAGTGCGCAACAGCTGACATTCGTGGATACCTGAACCCCGACCTCCGTCTGTTAGATGTCGGGAAAATCGATACACTAGAAAAAGCAACAGAATTCTTATGCAAAAAATAATCATTTTAGACTTTGGTTCACAGACCACCCAGCTCATAGGTCGCAGAGTGCGCGAGCTTGACACCTTCTGTGAGATTATGCCTTACAACAAATATCCTGAAGACGATTCCGATGTTATCGGTGTCATTCTCAGCGGTTCTCCATTCTCCGTCCACGATCCAGAAGGGTTCAAACCCGACCTGTCTCGTTTCGTGGGACGCCTGCCCGTACTAGGTATTTGCTATGGAGCACAGTACTACTCCTACTCAAATGGAGGAAAGGTCGAGAAAACCAACACCCGTGAATACGGACGTGCCAACCTCGCATTTATTGATAAGGAGAACGCTCTCTTCAAGGGATTCGAAGACAACTCACAGGTATGGATGAGTCATGGTGATTCTATTACCGCCATCCCATCCGACTGCAAATGCATTGCATCTACTGCCGATGTGAAATATGCAGCATACTGTTCCGAGAAAGCTCCTGTATGGGCTGTACAGTTCCATCCTGAGGTATTCCACACCCTTCAGGGCACCTTGTTACTCAAAAACTTCGTTGTGGGCATCTGCGGTTCCAAGCAGGATTGGTCTGCTGACTCCTTCGTCGACACTACAGTACGTGAGCTCAAAGAGCAACTGGGTGATGATAAAGTCATCCTCGGACTCTCCGGTGGTGTTGACAGCTCCGTATGTGCTGTCCTGCTAAATAAAGCTATCGGTAAGAACCTCACATGTATCTTCGTTGATCACGGCATGCTCCGTAAAAATGAGTTCCACGATGTCATGCACGACTACGAGTGTCTCGGACTTAACGTTATCGGTGTCGATGCAAGCGAGAAATTCTTCAACGACCTGGCAGGCGTTACCGACCCCGAGCAGAAACGTAAAATCATAGGACGTGACTTCGTTGAGGTCTTTAATGCAGAAGCCAAGAAGCAGACGGGTGCCAAGTGGCTTGCACAAGGAACCATTTATCCTGACAGAATCGAATCTCTCAATATCACGGGTAAGGTCATCAAGTCTCACCATAACGTAGGCGGTTTGCCTGAAGAGATGCATCTCTCGCTCTGCGAACCTTTGAAATGGCTTTTCAAAGATGAGGTACGCCGTGTAGGACGTTCTCTCGGTATGCCTGACCATCTCATCAACCGTCATCCTTTCCCTGGCCCAGGTCTTGCTGTGCGTATCCTAGGTGACATAACTCCAGAGAAAGTACGTATACTGCAAGATGCTGACGATATCTATATCCGTCATATGCGCGAATATACTATGTCTGATGGTACAAAGCTCTACGACAACATATGGCAGGCGGGCACCATATTGCTCTCTACCGTAAAGAGTGTTGGTGTTATGGGCGATGAGCGCACTTATGAGCATCCGGTAGCCCTCCGTGCCGTCACCAGTACTGATGCTATGACAGCTGACTGGGCACATCTGCCATACGACTTCATGGCGAAGGTATCGAATGAGATAATTAATAAAGTAAAAGGCGTCAACAGAGTATGTTACGACATCTCTTCAAAACCACCTTCGACAATTGAATGGGAATAAAAATAGTTCATTTAATGGTACCTTTGGCTTTGGCCAAAGGTACTTTATTTTTTAATAAAATAAAAAATCTCCGTTTTCGTTTTGGTTTTCGTTAAAATTATCGTATCTTTGTACCGAAAAAACAAAAATAAGATATTTCCGACATGAAAAATTTTATTTATCATTCCATTCTGATGTTCTTTGTTTGTATTACAGCACATGCTGTCAATCCTCAGAAGGGAAACTATTTCCTCTACTGTCACATGAGTGATAAGGGGCAGTGGACAGCTTATGCAGTCAGCAAGGATGCAGAAAACTGGGAAGACATCATTGGTGGAGACTCTATCTTCTCTTCCTTCGCATTAGCAGGCATAGAAGGAGGTACCCGAGATGCATACATCACCCGTTCATGGGACGGAAAGAAGTATGTTATGGTGACAACAGATATGAACAATTCCAAGACGAGGGCTCTCGGAAAGAAGAGTGAGTGGCATAATTACGGCATCGACCTTCTCACCTCCGATGACCTTATTAATTGGAAGTCCACCACCTTCGATTTCCGCAAGGGTCCTTCTATCTTCTGCGACCCTAACGCTCCAAGTGCATACACCGACTGGGCTTCTACCGTCCGCGTCTGGGCACCACAGATATTCTGGGACGAGAGCTATGTATGGCCAGACGGTAAGAAAGGCGGCTACTTCATATACTACTCAATCCTGAATAGTGCAGAAGACAAGTACGACCGCATGTATTACAGCTATGCCGACAAGTCGTTTACCAAACTCACACAACCACGCCTGCTCTTCGATTGGGGATATGCTACCATTGATGCAGACATCAACTATGTTCCTGCTGACGGTCTTTTCCACATGATGATAAAGAAGGAAGGTGGCAAGAAAGGTCTTTTCACAGCAACAGCTCCAAAACTCACAGGTCCTTGGGGCGAACCTGTTGAAGACGATTATGTAAGCTTTGAGGGCAAGAAGAACTGCGAAGGCGTGAGTGCCTTTCAGGTACCGGGGGAAGACGGTTGGCGCATAGCATATATCGAATACTCCTCAAACCCAAAGCACTATCGCATCTGTAAGGCCGACAAGTTCATGCGCAACTTCCGCGACCCGCAAGATATCAAGGGTGTCGCAGCTCCACAACACGGTTCCTTCATGCGTATCACAAAGAAGGAATACAACCGTCTAAAAGCGTGGTCTGCAGCACAGCAAAAGAATAAGAAGTAAGAACACATCTGTAAGAAATATTATATACCAGCATGAAAACAATGATTATTACCGGCGGCAGTTCTGGTATCGGCAAGGCTACTGCCGAATACTTTGCTGACAACGGTTATAAGGTTTATGAACTTTCCCGACATGGTGTAGATCATGTCGGCATCCGACATATCGACTGTGATGTCACCAACCCTCAGGATTGCACTACTGCCATTGAGCAGGTCATTGACGAGCAGGGAGTGATTGACGTTCTTATCAGCAATGCAGGAATGGGTATCTCTGGGGCTGTGGAATTTACCAGCCAGAAAGAGCTCCATCGTATTATGGATGTAAACTTCTTTGGAGCAGTAAACATCTCTCAGGCTGTTCTTCCGTACATGAGGAAAGAGCATAGCGGACACATCATCTTTGTCAGCAGTCTCATGGCAGTATTCGCCATTCCTTTTCAAGCTTTCTACAGCGCTTCCAAATCTGCTGTCAATGGCTATGCTATGGCATTAAGGAACGAGATGCGTCCATACAACATCCAGGTATCATGCATGCTTCCCGGAGACGTAAAGACAGGCTTTACCGGAGCACGTGAGAAGAACGAAAAGGGAGTTGTTGAATATCCTGCTTTGGTGAAAGCCGTCAAGACTATGGAGAATGACGAACAGAATGGTATGGATCCGAAAGATATCGCCAAGACCATTTTCAAAATGGCAACGACAAAGTGTCCTATGGCGATGTACACAGCAGGATTCAAGTATCACCTCTTCCTATTACTCAACAAACTTGTACCCCAGACCTTGGCTTACAAGATAATATCCCTAATGTATTAAATGTTCGACTGCGGAAAAATAGCTATCGTAGGAGGCGGCAGCTGGGCCACTGCCATCGCTAAGATCATCGTTAATAACACCCATCACATAGGGTGGTATATGCGTCGTGATGACAGAATTAATGACTTCAAGCGCCTGGGACACAACCCTGCCTATCTTACATCTGTTCATTTCGACATCAACGAGATCTACTTTACATCAGATATCAATGATATCGTAAAGAATTATGACACCCTCGTACTGGTAACCCCTTCTCCATACCTCAAGAATCACCTCCGTAAGCTGCGTGTTCCGATACGCGACAGGTTTATTGTAACAGCCATCAAGGGTATTGTGCCCGATGAGAATCTGGTATGTTCTGAATATTTCCACGAGGTGTTCGATGTGCCTTACGACAATCTCGCCTGCATCGGGGGGCCGTCTCATGCAGAAGAAGTGGCCCTTGAGCGTCTGTCATATCTTACGGTGGCCTGTTCCGACAAAGAGAAAGCCGAAGCCTTCACGACAGTACTGAAGGGACGGTATATAAAGACCAAGACATCCTCTGATGTCATAGGAATCGAATACGGCTCCGTCCTCAAAAACGTATATGCTATTGCTGCAGGCATCTGTGCAGGTCTGAAATATGGTGACAACTTCCAGGCTGTGCTGATGTCTAATTCCCTTCAGGAGATGTCACGTTTCCTTACATGCGTACACCCCACACAACGTAAGATGGAGGACTCTGCGTACATTGGCGACCTGTTGGTGACAGGCTACTCCAATTTCTCACGCAACAGGACCTTCGGCACTATGATTGGCAAGGGATATTCCGTAAAGTCAGCACAAATAGAGATGGAAATGGTGGCAGAGGGATATTATGGTACAAAATGTATGAAAGAGATAAACCGCCATATGCATGTCAATATGCCTATCCTCGATGCGGTTTACAATATACTCTATGAGCGTATCACGCCACAGGTAGAAATAAAACTGCTTACCGATTCATTCCGGTAAGCAGCCATTATTAATTGTTCGCTCGGCACTTGTGACGCTTTTACAAAGGCCATTGGCCGACTAAAAGAATTGTTAATTATTAATTAGCGCTCTAACTTCAGGCCCAACTGTTTCTGCATCCTTGCAAAAGCAGGATTGGTTTCCACTATCTTGTCAAATATTTCCTGAGGAGTAAGTTTCTTTACTTTCTCATCTTCTCTTGCCAGCCTTGTAGTAACTGTCAGGCGTCCGTTATGAAGCAGTTGTGCGAGGTCATTCTGCACTCGTGGCAATAGATGTTCCACGTCATCCTTCAGCATAGTATTCTCGAATACCGCCTCCACCTTTGGCCATTCCGTCATTTTGACGAGGACATTGTGCATACGTGATGCCAACGCCACATCTTTCGCATTTTGAGCCATGTAGTTACACATCCTCAGCCACTCTCTCTTAGCATCCTCCTCTGTAAATTCCTCGTTCTCATTAGCCGTATCCCCCAATGATGGCAGATCTTCTTTCTTTTCCTTCTTCGGCCTCAAAGAAGCGAAGGAACCTCCGAGTGAGTTTATGTTAAGTTTTCTCGGCTTTACGTCGGCAGCCTTCTTCGGCTCTTCCGTTATTGTCGGCTTTGTTGCTGCAACACTTCTCTCTACACTCCTCTGCACCGTTCCCTTGGGGAGCGACAGCAGGTTAAACAGGGATTTTAAACGCTTCTTGGGGCCACGCCCCGCGCTTTCCCCGTCTTCCTCCTGTGTTATCTGGGCCACCTGTATGAGGGTCAGCTCCACAAGCAGGCGTTTGTTGCTGCTCTGCCTGTAGCTGAGGTCACACTGGTTTAGCAGTTTCAAAGCCCTGTACAGGAATTTAGGAGTACATCGCTTTGCCTGCTCTGCGTATTTCTGACGCTGTGCCTCACTTGCCTCAATCAGCTGTGTAGTTCTCTCGTCCGACGACATCAGAACGTTTCTTACGTGCGATGCAAGACCATTTATCATCAGTCCTCCGTCAAAGCCATGTGAGAAGATACTGTTGACAATCAGCATCACCTCGCTGACCTTATTCTCCAGCGCCAGGTCAATGATGTTGAAGTAGTTGTCAGCATCCAGCATATTGAGGTCTTCCAACACCTTCTGGCGTGTGATATTTCCCTGACAGAACGAAGCCGCCTGATCGAATATTGACAGGGCATCTCTCATTCCGCCATCAGCCTTTTCGGCAATCACATTCAGTGCCTCCTCTTCGTATGTTATACCTTCATTCTCTGCCACATATTTCAGGTGGTTCACCATATCCTGTACCGACATACGCTCAAAGTCGTATATCTGACAACGTGAAATGATGGTAGGCAATATCTTGTGCTTCTCTGTTGTTGCCAGGATAAAGATAACGTGTGCCGGCGGCTCTTCCAGAGTCTTCAGGAAGGCATTAAAGGCTGCTGTTGACAACATATGCACCTCGTCAATGATAAATACCTTGTATTTTCCTGTCTGAGGTGGTATGTGTGTCTGCTCCATCAGGGTCTTGATCTGCTCCACACCATTATTGGAGGCAGCATCCAGCTCGAAGATGTTCAGCGAACGTCCTTCGGCAAATGCCTTACAACTTTCGCACTCTCCGCAGGCATCTCCTGTAGCAGTAGGATTCAGACAGTTTATCACCTTTGCAAAGATACGGGCGCATGTAGTCTTCCCCACTCCACGAGGTCCGCAGAAAAGGTATGCATGAGCCAGTTTTCCGCTACTCACAGCATTCTTCAGTGTTGTAGTCAGAGAACTCTGTCCCACCACGCTGTCAAATGTCAGCGGACGATATTTTCTTGCTGATACTATGTATTCCATTTCTGTTTCAAGTTTCAGGTCAATAACCTATAACCTATAACCGTTAACCGTTAACCGTTAACCGTTATTCACTTTATCAATGTATGCCTGGAATTCCTCTACCTTCGGATTCTCCAGTCCCAGTTTAAACTTCTTGTTTACTCCACAGACGTCCATCTGCAGCTTTTGTGCCTTCACGTCCTTCAGGTCGCTAATCAGGTAATATCCTGCCTTGTTGAAAAGAGGTATCCATTCCTTTGCGACACCTATGGCTGTCCATTCCTCTTCGCTCGCCTTAGGCTGCTTTGGTTCCGGCTTCATCTGTGGGAAGAACAGCACCTCCTGTATGAAGGCATTGCCCGTCATCAGCATCACCAGACGGTCGATACCGATACCGATGCCTGATGTAGGAGGCATACCATACTGCAGGGCACGCAGGAAGTCGTGGTCTATTATCATCGCCTCGTCGTCACCCTTGTCTGCCAGTTTCATCTGGTCTATGAAGCGTTCCTCCTGATCTATCGGGTCGTTGAGCTCTGAATATGCATTCGCCAGCTCCTTACCGTTCACCATCAGCTCGAAGCGTTCTGTCAGTCCGGACTTAGAACGATGCATCTTTGTCAGAGGCGACATCTCAACAGGATAGTCGGTAATGAAGGTAGGCTGTATGAAGGTACCCTCACAGGTCTCACCGAATATCTCGTCAATCAGTTTACCCTTACCCATTGTCTCGTCAACCTCTATGTCGAGTTTCTTTGCCACCTCACGCATCTCCTCCTCCGACATCTCAGAGAGGTCGTAACCAGTCTTTTCCTTTATGGCTTCCAGGATAGGAAGGCGGCGGAAAGGAGCCTTGAAAGATATCACCTTACCGTCAATTTCCGTTTCTGGTTTACCGTTTACGGCAATACATATCTCCTCGAGCAGTTTTTCCGTGAACGACATCATCCAGTTATAATCCTTGTATGACACATACAGCTCCATGCAGGTAAACTCCGGATTATGGTTTTTGTCCATACCCTCGTTGCGGAAGTTCTTACCAATCTCATACACACCCTCGAATCCACCCACTATGAGGCGCTTCAGGTACAGTTCTGTTGCTATACGCATATACATCGGGATGTTCAGGGCGTTGAAGTGTGTTATGAACGGACGTGCCGAAGCACCGCCAGCTATAGACTGCAGCGTTGGTGTCTCCACCTCTGTGTAGCCAGCCTCGTCGAGCACTCTTCTCAAGGTCCTCAATACCGTAGCACGCTTCAGGAAGGTATCCTTCACGCCCTCATTAACCACAAGGTCAACATATCTCTGGCGATAACGCAGTTCTGGGTCGTCGAACTTATCATAAGCCACACCATCCTTATATTTCACTATTGGCAGCGGCTTCAGCGACTTTGCCAGTACTGTCATTTCCTTTGCATGAACAGATATCTCGCCCATCTGAGTGCGGAACACGAAGCCCTTGATGCCGATAAAGTCACCTATGTCGAGCAACTTCTTGAACACCTTGTTATAGAGTTCCTTATCCTCACCTGGGCAGAGGTCATCACGGGTGATATACACCTGTATGCGTCCCTTTGAGTCCTGCAGCTCTATGAAAGCCGCTTTTCCCATGATGCGCTGTGACATCATACGACCAGCGATGCATACGTCACGTTGTGGAGCGTCATCCTTAAACTCTTTTATGATGTCTGTTGAAAAAGCATCTGTTGGATACTCAGCCGCAGGATATGGATCAATACCCATATTCCTCAACTCCTGTAGGCTCTCCCTACGTCCTATTTCCTGTTCTGAAAGTTCTAGTATATTCATTACCTTATTATTAATTTGTCTGCAAAGGTACGATTAAATTATGAGAAATGCAAATAATAAGATAAAAAAAACTATAGGTTTTATTATTTATGCTTGCATTTCCATAACGCAGTACCTTCGACGAAGTCAAAGGTACGATTAAGCCCCAATTTTTTAAAGCCCCCAAAATAGACGGAGGCTGCAAACTAATGCAGCCTCCGCAGTTAGTTATCGTTTAAACTCCGAAATCCAAATGAAACACATGAAACGCATGAAACGCCTCAAAGCATAACAACACCAGTCTTGCGAAAAAGAATTAATTAATTTTCGTTTTCGTTTTGGTTTTCGTTATTTTTTCTTACTTTTGCAGCCAGAAGTATATATGTATAACCTAACACAAGACAAAACAAAACTAAAAAAACACGCATTTTATGTTGTAAATGAGGAAAAAGTGTTATATTTGCACCATGAATGGTGCTAACCTACTTCAAATTAACGATATGATAAAAAGTAATTTCTTCCGTTTTTCAGCAATCTTAGTATTTGGTGCTGTTATGACAATGATGTCATCATGTTGTGATGATGAGAGTTTTTCAAATTCTTTCGATCCCAATGCAGACCAGATGCAGACAAGGGTGATAGCCGATGTTCCTACAGCGGTAATGAGTTCCTTTGACGAGAACTCTATGGGCGCAGCCCTTGTGCGTCGTTTGTCTAATACCACCACCAGTGTCAATGACAATACCAAGATGGTGCTCATCAAGGGTGAGGATATCCTAAATCGCCCTCTTACTGAATGGCTGGAGGCAGCGAAGATATACCTGACAGGCGGCTACATCGCAATAGAGAAGCCTCGTAATGCACATCTGGTACAGGTGATGGAGCAGCTGTCGGCAAGATTTGAGCAGGCAGCAAACGAAATCCTTACAAAAGATGATGGCAGTGGTGTTGTTGTCAATATTGTTCCACCAAACACCCTGTCTTCCAGCAATACTATCAATGCTGATGCAGCGAAGATGAAGACTCGCATTGCCAACATCAATGCTCTGGCAGCCACTCGCAGTGGGGCAGGCGATGCAGCACCAGTTGCCGAGATGGTCATCTTCTCCCGTAATGGCTATTATCAGTGTGCACCTTATGGCACCAGGACTATTACTTATACTGTAACAAACAAAGATGGTTCGAATAGCACCAAGACAAAAACCATAACTCAGGAATATGACCAATGCAGCAGTGGTTACCTTGCCGATGGTGCAGCCTATTGGCTGAACGTAAAGAGTGCCCAAGCACCATTCTCCAGAAGCGTCACTCGTGCCGATGGTGGTGATGCCATCAACAGCCTGACGAGTGCCAGCGAGGAACACACCTATCAGAATTCGCTTGCTGCTGTTTTGGTTAGCAAAGACAAGGATGGCAATAAAATCCTTGAAGTGAACAATCCTCTCAAGAAAGACAATGCCTATCAGGAAATCATCCGCGTATGGGGTGTTCATAACATGGAAACCAACAAAGACTATTATTACACAGAACAGAAAGTTGTAGCCTCAGTTGGCGGCAAGCGTGAAGGCGATGACCTCTGGGATGCCTCAAAGACACTCTATAGAGGGCCGTATGAAAACGACAAGTGGATGTCCTTAAAAAAAGACAGATATAGTGACCCAGACAATACATTAGCCCTCGACATCCCCGAAGATTATATTCAGGATAAGCCGTGGGAGCCGTCGTCTCACATTCATGGCTGTGCTGTATATGGTGCTTGGTTTAACAAGGGTGATTTCTCGCTTAACCTCACAGGCAATGGCAGCATACAGCTCGAAGATGCTATCCCTGATACTGACAACAACAACATCAGCCGTTCTGTTGCCGTTGGTACAACACAATCATCAACCAATACCATTGGTGGCTCCTTTGGCCTCGGTTTTGTAGGAAGTAATCCAAGTGGTTCACTCGGACTCAATTTCTCTCAAGGTTGGACAACAGGCACAACATACACCATGACGACTACGGAAAATGCAAAGGAGTTGAAATGTGTGAAGAATACAGATGGCAACAAGGTAAAATGGACCTACGAATGTGGCAAGACTGGTATGGGGGATGTTAGTGAAAACACACATGCCATTGCACCTGATGCTCTCACCACTGATGTTAATATAGACAATCAGGCATGCTGGTCAGTTGCTAATCCAGAAGGAGCATACACCTTAGAGACATACCACATGCCAACGATGTGTTCGCTTGTTGCAGTCGCAGAGTCAAATGACGAGGATTTTTCAGACCCATGGGCAGTCTTAAAATCAGGTAAATTATGTTCCACCTCTTCTACGGATGCCAACAACAATACCGTTTCCTACGAGCTCTTGGTGCCTAACCGCTCAAAGCAGACGTGGTACATGGATGTGGACTTCCCGGAGTTGGGACAGGATGGCTACAAAGGCGTGAAAGACGAACTGACCGACGCCCTGAAGACACAGTTCCCAAACCTCTATCAGCCCACCATCGTACTTGCCGACCAGACGCCTGAGAGCGAGAACACCATCAAGAGCCTGGTGGACACGTCGAAGAAAATGCTCAACGACCCCAATGCCTTGCAGACGCTGAGAGGCTATGCCTTGGACAGAGGCGTCTCGCAGTTCACCATCAAGTGGTACTGCATCGATGGCAATCACCCGAATCCTTACACGATGACCGTGACTGCGAAATAACTGATCGGCTTAGTAGCTTACAACTTAGTAGGTTAATAAATATTGGCGCAGAGTGCATCAGCATCCTGCGCCTTTTTCGTTTTGGTTTTCGTTCAAACAACGCAGTTGTTTGACATAGTAGTCCAGTCCGAATATAGAACCTGCGAGAAGGAATGCTTGTGCCACATACATGAGTAGTCCGTTAGCCACGTCAGCTATGGTAAGTACTTGGTACGCCACCATCATTATCGAAGATACTATCAAGCATACAGCGCAAGCATATTGTACTATGGAGAAATGCTTTCCCATCACATAAGTT
>ERZ842401.1548-NODE-1548-length-32647-cov-5.845054_pt1 | contig 32647 bp, 29 predicted proteins | sample MGYA00521270_ERZ842401 | MGnify/ENA primary metagenome ERZ842401 (study PRJEB31892, sample SAMEA3878208) | bioreactor metagenome | biome: Moose rumen | place: Sweden | collected 2011-10 | study: EMG produced TPA metagenomics assembly of the PRJEB12797 data set...
TTTGCAATCTTTTTAAGCCCATTTTAAAGACTTTTCGTTAGAAATTTGGTACAATTATTTTAGGGTGATGATATAGATGAACAAATCCGATTATGTAAAAAAAATTAATGATAAATTAAGTGATTGTTCTAAAAAAGATAATGTTAGAACAAATAGATAGATATTACTTTGGAAAAGAATATCAAGTTATAAATAATAAATATAAGATTGGTGATGAAGTAAAGCTAGATAAAGGAACTTTATTACATGGAACTTATAAAAATATTGAAGGTTTAAAGGAAATACTAAAAGATGGTTTGATATCCAGTTGGTTTATAGATGGAAGATTATCAAAGTATCCTAGTAGTGTTGGAATATGGAACAGACAAAAGAAGCAAGATTTATGCCTAGTTTAGTTCAAAATCAAGTTCAAATTGGAATTATTTTTAATGGAACAAATAAGTATACAAAAGCTCTTTTAAAAGGTGATATACTAAATCCTTTAATTATTAATGATAAAGATGTTAAAGAATTTGTTAATGAAAATTATTATGATAGATTTATAACTGAGAGAAAAGAAAAAGATGATTTCTTTACTGATAGAGAAAGCGCTATTTTGTTTGGAATTCCTGCAAATTTTATAGAAGGTATATTAGTTGGTAGAGACTATGAAAATAATAAAGAAATATTAAATGAAATAAAAAAACTATTGCCAAACTGTTATATATGTAATTTAGATGGGAAAGTAATTTTCTAAAAATATTTGGATAATAATATTTTTAGCACTGATAAATGTATAAATAAGTGATAACATTTTATTAGTAAATGAATAAAAACAATGTTTCCATTTTGTTTCTAAAAAATTAAATATCTATAGTAACAATAATACTATATATATCAAAGGAGATGTGATAATATGGCAAATGTCTTAGCAGGAGCTACCAATCATTTTGAATTTAATGAATTACCTAATAGTAGAATAATACTCTCTGAAGAATGTTATAGAAGACTTTCAGCAGATATTAATTTATGTGCATTTAGTGGTACTAAAGAATTAGAATATGGAACATTTTTATATGGTAAAGAAATAAAACCAAATGTAATATATTTTGATATACCTAGCAAATATGATGATTACGAACCAAGTTTTAGAGAATTTGAAGTAAATATTGATAAAAATGGTAATGAACTTTTGATGCATAAAGAATTAATGAGTAAAATTGAGGATAATAAATATAATTGTATTGCACATATTCATACTCATCCATATATTGGTGGAACTTGTAGATTTTTTTCAAATCAAGATTTAAGAACAATACAAACACTTCAACGAGATTTTCAACCTGAAAATGGCGAAAAGAAATATTTTTTTGGTGGCTTATTAACAGTAGGGCCTGAAAATGTTCATGAAACTGATGAGATAAGTTTTGTTTTTTATGATGAAAATAATGGCTGGTATAAGATTACAAATATAAATGTATTTTTGAATAATCAAGAAATCCCTTTTTTTAAAGTTGATACAAAACCAAAAATGAGATTAGGATAAATACTAATTTTTAAATATTATTTAAATATCTTCAAGTATCTTTGTTCTTTTTTTAACCATGGTATCATGTCCTTAGTTGAAGTAATAACCTACACTAAAACATTATTTTTTTAAGATGTTATAATAATTAATATAAAGAAGAAGTAAAAATGTCAACAGTTACAAATGAGTTATTAATCCCAATATCATTATTGGATTAGTTAATAAAAAGTATTCTATATATATGAACTAAATTAAGTAATTAAAAAGGAGATAAATTATGGACTTTAATATTAATAAAGTAAAAATATTTGTTACAATCCCAAGAGAAAATGTAGATGAAGTGAGAAATGCTGTTTGCAATGCAGGAGCTGGTATTATTGGAGAATACACATTTTGTACTACATCCACTAATTCTATGGGGACATTTATACCAAGTGATACAGCTAATCCATACATAGGAGAGAAAAATAAATTGGAGTTTGTTGAAGAAGAAAAATTAGAATTTGTATGTGATATAGACAAAGTAAAAAGTGTTATTTGTGAATTAAGAAAAACTCATCCTTATGAAGAACCAGCAATAGATATAATTCCTTTAATAGATGAGTCATACTTTAAATAAAAAAACTAGTTTTCTTAAGTATATCTTAAATGAAGATAACTTCAAAATAGACTAGTTTTTTATTTTAATATTTTTAGATATTCTTTCTTTTCTTTATCATTATTAGTACTTTTAATAATATTTTTTAAACAATTTTTTATTTTAATAATATCATTAAACTCCATAGTAGATGCAGCTCTATTAGAATCTCCACCACCATCAAATAATTGCATTATACTAGAAACATCAACTTGATTTTCATTAATTTTACTTCTTGCTTTAATTGCTATTTTATTTGAATGATCTTCCCCTAATTTTTCAGAATCAACATAGCCAATTACAAAAGCAGCATCTAAAGAATATTGAAGAAGAGAATCACAAGCTTCGGATAATTGATAGTTAGTATATACAGTATCTGAATTATTTTTATTAAAACAAATTGCATATCTTCTAGAATTAGAATCAGTATAGAAATGTGTGCATTTTAATAATTTTAAAATCAATTCTTTTTGTTTCATATCATCTTCAAAATTAGATATTGTAAATAAGTTTTGAACATCTTGTAAATTGGCTCCATATTGTAAGAGTTTAGCTATTGTTTTAAAACCAGAAGGATTATTTACAAAGTATAAACCATTAGTATCAAGATAAACTCCCGCAAGTAATAATTGTGCTGTTTCAGTAGTTATATATATATCTAAATCCTTCATTAAATAAAATAATATCTCACTAGCACTACTAGCTTCAGAAGAAACAAATAGTTTTCCAGATGTTATTACTTTAGTATCTGGTATATGATGATCTATTACTATAGTTTTATCTTTTTTTAGTGATACATCTGAAATTGGAATTAAATTCTTAACACAAGAATCAGTAATAATAACCAAACTATTATCTTTTTTATTTCTTTCATATTCATCAGTGTCAATAAATTTATATTTTTTTTCTAATTCCAAGTAAAGTTCCCTAAAACTTGGCTTCATATCACTAGGATTATCGTTTGTAACAATACAACTATCTATACCATAAAAAGAACAAGTATCACTTATTGCAATAGAACTAGCTAAAGCATCAAAATCCATATTATTATGTGGAACAATAAAAACCTTATCTGTTTCATTTAAACATGAAACAAGAGTAGTTTTTAATCTATTAACAATATTTTCAAAGTTTTTGCTAATATTCTCCATTTACCCCTCCATTAACACACAAAACATAATTATACTATAAAATTTAAAAAATATCAAGTTAGTATCAAAAAAACTCTTTTTTTTGATATAATTAAAAATAGGTGATACCATGAAAAAAAGAAACTTAAAAAAAATATTAGGGAAAATATACAAACTATTAGATTTTAAACAAAAATTAAAGTTTATATTTATAATTTTTATAATGATAACATCAGCTATATTAACACAGATAACTCCAAAAGCAATTGGTTGGTTAACTGATGATGTATTAAATGTTAGTGGTGTTTCGTTTAAAAAAGTTGTACCTTTCTTAATTCTTATTTTAGTAGTTAATGTGGTAAATGAAGTGATAAAGATAGCTAGAAGAGTAATGGTTGAAGATGTTGCAACTAGAACAGAGAAAAAAGCAAGAGGAATGGTTATTAAATCATTATTAATGGCTCCATTATCATATTTTAGAAAAAATATGACTGGAAATATACATGGAAGATTAAATAGATGTTTAGATGGAACAATAAAACTTGAAAAACTTCTTTTTATGGACTTTGCCCCTGCTATATTTAATAGTGTTGCTGCAATAGTAACAATATTTATAACACTACCTATAACATTAGCTTTACCAATGCTATTAGTAATACCAATTGGAATAATAATTGTATTAGCTCAAATAAATAGTCAAAGAGGAATACGTGTTGAATTATTAGAAAGTAAATCTGGTATGGATGGAACTATTGTTGAATTAATAAATGGTATTGAAGTAATAAGAATATGCGATAGTGTAGATTTCGAAATAGAAAGATTTGATAATAAATCAGAATTTTTAAGAAGTAAAGAAATGAAACACCACAAAGCAATGGCTAAATATGATTGTTTAAAATTTATAAATCAAGCAGTATTCTCAGTTTTAATAATAGGCTTATCAACTTACTTAGCAACAAAAGGGGTCATTTCTGTAGGAGCAGTTTTAACATCATATTTATGTTTTAACCAATTAATAAAACCATTAGAAGAGTTGCACAGAATATTTGACGAAGTATCAGAATGCACAGTACTTGCAGGAGACTTCTTTGAGATGGTAGAAATACCAAACGATTTTTCATATTTAGAAACAAAAAGAGAAATGAATAATGAAATAACAGATGAAATAATTAATATTAAAAATTTAAATTTTAATTATTCAGAAGATGAAGATAAAATAATACTTAAAAACTTTAGTATAGATATAGAAAAAGGTATGTATCTCGGTATAGCTGGTCCATCAGGATGCGGTAAATCTTCTTTAATAAAATCAATCTGCAAACTGGAAAAAGCTGACGGAACAATTATTTTAGATGATACAAATATAAATAATTTAAATAGAAAAGACATATCTAATATCATTGCACTAGTTCCACAAAGTCCATTTTTAATAGCTGGAACAATATATGAAAATATTACTTATGGAATAAATAGAGATGTAACAATAGAAGAGGTAGAAGAAGCCGCAAAAAAAGCATATATATTAGATTATATAGATAGTCTTCCAGATAAATTTAATACACAAATATCTGAAGGTGGTAATAACTTATCTGGTGGACAAAGACAAAGAATAGCTATTGCTCGTATCTTCTTAAGAAAACCTAAAATTTTAATTTTAGATGAAGCAACAAGTGCATTAGATAATACTTCAGAAAAACATATTCAAAGTGAAATAGAAAAATTACAAAAGGAAAATAATACAACTATAATAGCAATTGCACATAGATTAACTACATTAAAAAATTGCGATAAAATAATTGTACTAGATAAAGGTAAGATTGTAGAAGATGGTAAGTTTGATGAATTAATTGAAAAAGAAGGCATATTCAGTGATATGTACTATGGTAGATTAAAATAATAAATATTTTTAAAGAAAGGTTAATATATAATGAAAAGAATAATTGATTTAGTTGCTGATTCGGGAAGTCATAAAGATGCTTTATTATTAGAATATATTAGAAAAAATTATCTAATAGAAAATGAAATTACTGACTTATGCTTTATTTCAGGTCAAGGAGAAGATTATGAGCACCATACTCAACCAAGTGCAGAAGAATTAAGAAAAATAATGTTTGAAAAAAATAATAAGAATACTATTTACTTCTTAAGATCTTTTTTCTTTGATAAGGATAGAGAAAACTATTTAAAATTAATGGAAGATGCCTGCAATTCAGATATTCAGATATTTAAAACAGATCAAAAAGAAGAACACATAACTTCTGATAAAAGTTGGACAAACAAGTATTGCAAGTTTATAAGTATTAGTGATATAAACAAAGAATAATCCATTTTTTTGACAAATAAAAAGTATTATGTTATACTCATTCCGTAGTAAATCAATTAGTCATTCGCGTTTTACTACCAGCTAAACGCAAGTTTAAAGGAATAATGAAGAGCCTTAAGAATCTCCTCATGAATGGCAAAAAATATACACATTAATTTGTGATTGTTTTTTGTTGTATATTCATGAAAGGAGGTTCTTTTTATTTACAATCACACAATAAAAAATGAAAGGATGATTAATATGAAAACAAATGGATATGATTATTACAATGACCTAGCAAATTGGTCTTTTGATGATATCAATTATACAGAAGAAGAAAAAACAAATTGGAATTATGAAGACGAAATAAAAAAAAGTGTTAATGAAAATACTAGAGCACTAGATTTAGGCACAGCAGCAGGAGAAAAATTATTAAAAAATTACCCTGATTGTGCTGAAATATTAGGAACAGATTTCTCAGAACAAATGATAGAAACAGCTAAAAAAAATCTGTTAATAAGTGGAAGAAACAATATTTCTTTTAAGGTAATGAACAACCTAAAAATGGATACACAAGACAATTATTTTGATTTAGTAACAGCCCGTCACACTATAATTGATCCAGTGCAAATTTACAAATCATTAAAAGAGGATGGAAAATTAATAGTAAGAGGGGTTGATAAATTAGATTGTTGGTCTTTAAAAAGATTATTTAATAGAGGACAAGGATACCATGATGTAAAACCAATAAGTCTAATTGATTATGAAAATATTATTGATGCTGGTTTTAAAGATGTAGAATTAATTCCACTACATACAATAGAGTATTACAAGACAAAAGAAGACCTATATGCATTATTAATAAAAACGCCTATATTAGATGAGTTTTCAGAGGAAGCTTTTGAAGAGTATGAAAGAAAACCAATTGAAAATGATTTATTTGAAAAATATGTTTCTGAAAATACATCTGAAAAAGGTATAAAACTAATAAGAAGATATTATGGAATAACAGCAAAAAAATAAATATAAGAATTATCTATATCATGTTATAATAAATTGAGGTGTATTTATGAAAAAAGTACCAAAATTATTATTTAGAAAAATGAGTCTTGAAGAAAATATAGATACAATTAAATGGGCATATTATGAGAATAATGGTCTATTAAGCGTTCATAATTACACAGTATCATATTTCCCTGAATTAGCAGATTTGGATGAAAAATTATCAAAAGAAGAAGTGTACAAAATTATAGAAGACGTAGTAAAAAAAGATTATGAAAAATACACAAATAGGCTTCAAGAGGAAACTGAAAGATATAATAAATTATGGATTGAATATAATGATAGCTATTTTGAGATGCTATCAGATTATTTAGAAATAGAATGGCCTAAAAAAGAAATAGAAGCAAAAGTAGGACTAATACCAGTATTTCCAAGATATCTAGATGAATTTAGTTTTTCAGTAGGAACTGGAATAGAGGACTGGAAAGTAATTGAAACATGCGCTCATGAAACACTTCATTTCTTGTGGTTTGAAAAATGGAAAAAGTTATTTCCAAAAACTCCTAGAAGATATTATGATTCCCCATATATTGAGTGGGAATATAGTGAAATAGTAACAGATCCAATACTAAATAATAAACCATTTAATAAGCTGTTTGATTTTGAAGAAAAGGGCTATAATAGTTTTTATAAAATGTATGATGGAGAAGAACTAGTTATTGATAAGTTAAGAGATGTTTATAGTGAAGAAACTCCAATAAATGAAAAAATTGTAATAGGTTTTGATTATCTAAAAAAGTATAATGAAGAGAAAAAGATAAAAGAACTCGATTATTTAATTCAAGAATTAATTGACGAAGATAAAGCGTTATCAAAAATAAAAATACCAACTAATTTAGAAGATAAAAAAGCATTATATAGAGGTTTAAGAAATATTAGAAAGCCAAAGAAAATTAGTAGTGAATATCTAAAAAAACAGGATAAATATTTACAAGAAGAAATAGAGAATAAAGGTATAATAGATGAAGAAGATATTAGTTATGATAAAGGAATACTTTCCATTTGGAAAGGTGATATAACAACGTTAAAATGTGACGCTATAGTAAATGCCTGCAATGAATATTTATTAGGATGCTTTGTACCAGGTCATAATTGTATAGACAATGCAATTCATTCATTTGCTGGTATACAGTTAAGGGAAGAATGTAATGAAATAATGAAGGGAAAAACTTTATCTAATGGAGAGGTAATATTAACTAAAGGTTATAACTTACCAAGTAAATATGTTATACAAACAGTAGGTCCCGCTGTAAGAGGCAGATTAAAAGAACAAGATGTAGAGGATTTGAAAAAATGTTATTATAATGCCTTAAAGCTATCACAAGAAAATGGTATAAAAACAATAGCTTTTCCATGCATTTCAACAGGTTTATATGGATTTCCAAAAGAAGAAGCATGCAAAATTGCAATAGATACTGTAACCAAATATTTAAATGATAATAATAATTCATTTAATCATATTATATTTAATGTTTTTAAAGATGAAGATTACTTGCTATATAAAAATAGTATTAATTAAGGAGAAAATATGACAGATATAGTAAAAATTAAAGAATGGTTAGATGAATCAGATGTAATAATAATTGGTGCAGGAGCAGGACTATCAGATGCAGCCGGTATTCATTATAGTGGAGAAAAATTTGAAAATGATTTTAAAGATTTTATTAATAAATATAAAATAACTGATTTATATACTTCATCGTTTTATCCATTTAAAACAGAAGAAGAAAAATGGGCATATTGGGCAAAACATATATTCTTTTCGTATTATGAAAGAAAACATACCGAATTATATAAGAAGTTATTTGAGCTAGTAAAAGATAAAACATATTTTGTAATAACAACTAATACTGATGGTCAGTTTATTAATAATGGTTTTGATAAATCTAAGGTATTTGAAGTGCAAGGAAGTTATTCTAAATTACAATGCTGTAAGCCATGTCATAACAAGCTATACGATAATGAAGAACAAGTATATGAGATGTTAAATAATATAGATGATAATTTGAAAATTCCGACAGAATTAGTACCAAAATGTCCTGTGTGTGGAAAAAATATGTCTGTAAATTTAAGATGTGATGATACATTTGTAGAAGATGATAACTGGCACAAAATGAAAGAAAAATATTATAATTTTATTGAAGAAAATATTGATAATAAAGTATTGCTATTAGAATTCGGAATAGGATTTAATACACCAGGAATAATTAGATTCCCTTTTGAAGAATTAACATTTTTACGTGATAATTTTAAATTAGTGAGATTTAACGATAAATATTCAGAAGTACCAAAAGAAATAAAAAACAAATCTATTTCTGTATCTGATAGTATTTATGAAACAATAGATTTAATAGAAAAACTAAAAAAAATAATCCACAATTATTGTGGATTATTTATTTTTTATAAATAACAAAGTAATGCCATTTACCATCAATAAAATTAATTTGTTTATCTTGTGGAATATTATAGTATTCTTTATATTTAACTAGATGAAAGTCATTATCAGGATTAATATTACAATTAACATAATTTGGGAACATCACAACATCTATTACATCTTTATTTTCTTTTAACTGTTTTTTAATACCTTTTTCTAAATCTTTTTGACATCTAAATATATTTATGTAAAGAACAATAAACATAATACAAATTATAATACTAAATAACTTTAAAATATATTCTATAAACTTGTTATTCTTTAAGTATTTTGTTATTAAAATTATATTAGCAAGAGCCAACATCATATATGTAAATAATGTTGTTCTATATCCCCAGGTAGGAGACATTAGCATAACACAATTCGCCATTATACCAATAATAAATAAAAACGTACTTTCTTTATTTTTTTCAAAGATATTTAAAAAGAAAGAAATTATTAAGAAAACTATATAATATATAATTAACCATATATTATTAATAATATTAATATTTTTAACTACACTAAGTGGATAAATAATAAGTGTTATTAAAGGAACAACTGTTAAAAATAAAGTTAATAAAATTTTTATCCATTTTTTCTTAAATCTTTTTTTAATTATAACAAAATTAGTAATTATAAATAACACAAGTAAATAGTAATTATCCATAAAAGTATAGTAAACAAAGGCTGGAATATTATATATTATTTTTCCAAGTATACTTAGTTTATTAAAGTCAAGATTTTCACTTGCAGATCTTAATTTTGTTCCTGGAGATAAATACATTAGTAAAGTAAATACTATTGCAACTATAGTAAAAATTATGATTTTCTTATCAATTTTTTTTGTTTTATAATAATTATAAAAAAGAATAATTAAGTTACCAATTACAAGAATTGCAGCCATATGTTCAGCAAACATCGGTATAGAAGCACTTAACAATAATAGAAAAATAAAGTTAAATTTAAAATCATATTTTTTCTTTGATAACATCATATAGTATATTAAAATAAGTGGTATTTCAAAGAAATAAGTAATGTTTCCAGCAACCCATGTTATAGTTTGAGAGAATGTATACAGATTCATAAATGGTATAATCAAAAAAACAAACAAATAGCTTAATTTATTATTTTTTGGTTTTATAATTTTAATACATAAGTAATTAAATAAAACAATTAAAAATGCATTAACAATATTCCATAGTATTTTATGATAAGTAAGTATGTTAATAAGTACTCTACTTACAAACCTTCCTTCCCACGAAAAATACATACCAACCGCATTACCTATACAATGATATAAACCATTACTTCCTGCAATGTAGTTTCCCCAATCATCACCTGAAATTGGAGAAAGAGAAAGTATAAATAAATAAAATAAAAATGATGAAATATAAAATACTTTTTCTTTTTTACTCATAATTATCACCTAAAATAATTATAAAATAAAAATAAAAAAACATAAAGAACTAATAAAAAAATATAATTTTAAAGTTAAATATGTTAAAATAAATATAAGTTAATACATGGGGGGATAAGGTATGAAAGAAATAACTGAAATAGAACAACTTGATATAAATGATAATTCATTACCTACCCTTGTAAGATATGCTAATGAAATTTCATCACTCATATCAAAAAAGGATCTTAATTTTGATCAAATATATAATTTAATTAAGATAAATGAAAATTTAAATAGTTTGCTTGAAAAAATTATAAATGAAGTAAACGAAAGAAAAATGAATATAGAAAACATAGGGCTAAGCGAATATGCTATATCATTGATTGATATATATAATTCAATCTTTAATGAAGAAACAGCTGAAATGGAAGCAGTTGAATCAATAGAAGACTCATATTCAATAAAAGAAAGTGGATATGATTCTGTTAAAATATATTTACAAGAAATATCAAAATATCCTATCTTACCAAAAGAAGAACAAAGAGAATTGTTAGTAGAGTACTATAATACAAGAAATAAAAAAACAAAAGATAAGTTAACTGAACATAATTTAAGATTAGTAGTTAATATTGCAAAAAAATATATTGGTAGAGGAATTTCATTTTTAGAGTTAATTCAAGAAGGAAGTATTGGATTAATGGAAGCAATTGATAAGTTTGATCCAGCAAAATCATATTCCTTAACAACTTATGCATATTGGGAAATAAGACAAAATATAATGAGAGCTATTCAAAATAATAGCAGAAATATTAGAATACCTGTTCATATTCAAGAAAAAATATCTGATATCAGAAGAAAAAGTAGTGAACTTGAATCAAAATTAGGAAGAGAACCAACAGATTATGAGATAGGTAAAGAATTAAATATACCTGAAAAAAGAGTATTGGAAATAAAACAATATGCCGAAAATACAATTAGTTTAGACGAAAAGATATCAAGTGAGAAACTTGATAGTGATAAAGAATTTAAAGATGTAATTAGTGACGATAAACCTAGCCCTGAAGAATCTGCAATTATGGATGATGAAATAAAAATGATTACAGCCCTATTAGATTCTTTAACACAAAGGGAAAAAGAAGTAATTGAGTATAGATTTGGAATAAATGGAAAAGAAAAAAAATCATTAGAAAAAATATCAATAATATTTAATTGTACTAGAGAAAGAATTAGACAGATTGAAAAGAGAGCCTTAAAAAAAATGTATTCAAAATCTATAAGTAAAGTAAATGATAAAAAGAAATCAGAAAATGAAAAAGGAAAGAGTATAAAAGAATACTTAATAGATTTTCACATAAATGAGAAAGAATTAAGAAAAGTATTAGAACAATTAGAAGAATCTGATATAGAATTATTAAATAGCTATTACAACAATGAAATAATCAGCCCTACTATAATTAATAAAAACATTTCAAGAGATACGATTGTTAAAATAATAGAAGAAAAAATTAAACCAATATTGATAGAGGAAAGATTAAAAAATAAAAATAAACGGAATAATACTACTCTAGAATTGAAACTGCCACAATCATCCATTCCTCTTTCAATTTTTAGATTTTATCAAAGATATGGTTATAAGAAAAATAAAATAGAGAGAGCACTAAAACTATTACCAAAAGAAGAAAAAGAGTTATTAGATAAAATATATATAGATAATTATCAAAAAATAAAAAATAAAAACATAACAGCTGAAGAAAAAGAACTGCTTAGAAAGATATTGTTAGATACAATACCAAATTTAGTAGAAAAACAAAATAAAAATATATATGAATATTTTGCTGAAGAAGAATATTCAAATTTCAAATTTAAATATGCATTTTTACTATTAAGTGAAGAAGAAAAAAAACTTATATATAAATGTTTCGGCATTGAATTAGATAATCCAAATGATGAATTATTAAGTGATGAGAAAATTAAAAAGAGAGTATATGAAGAAATCTTTCCAAAAATGAAAGAAATACTATTAAATTATAGTACAGAAAGATTTGTTAAATTATTAGATAAAAGTGTATATGATTTTTTTAAAGGTTATGAATATCCAAAAGAAGAAATAGACAAATTATTAGATACTTTAAGCGATAAAACTAGATTTATTATAAATAAATATTATAATCAAAGTGATGAAGATAAAATTAAAAGAAACAATCAAAGTTATGTAACAATAATAAATTCATTATATAAAATAGAAATAAGTATTATAGGAGAAAATCGAAACAAAACAAAATCAAAGAAGGAAGAAAATATGCAAAAACAAAAGAGACATTATAATAATATAAATAACATATATGAGTATTTTATGAATTATGGATATACAAAAGAAGAAATTAATAATTTATTAAATAGTCTAAATGAAAAACAATTAGAAAAATTATATTTGTATTATGGAAAAGATTTAGAACATCCCATTATTAATGATCAAATAGATTCAAATGATAAAAAATATATTAAAAATTTAGTAACAGGTACTTTAAAGCAAAAAATAAAACATTTAAAAGAAAATAGTGAAACTGTAAGCACTAAAAAGAGAGCATCTATAAATAATATATATGAATATTTTGAGTTTCATGGATATACAAAAGAAGAAGTTAATAAAGTATTAGATAATTTAAATGATAACCAAAGAGAATTACTTATTTTATACTATGGAAAAGATTTAGAGCATCCTATTATAAATGATAAAATAAGTAAAAACGACAAAATACGTGTTAGAAATCTTTTATGTGTTAATTTAATGAAAAAACTAGAAAAAGGTAGAAATATAGAAAAAAAGCCTGATACAAAAGAACATAATAATGCTAAAGAAAGACAAAGAATTTCAATAAAAAACCTATATGAATATTGTTTTGCATATGGTTTTACAGAAGATGAAATAAAAGAAGTACTAAATAGTTTGACAGGAAACCAAAAAGAAATATTGAAAACATATTACGGAGAGGATTACAAAAGTACTAAAGTAATCAAAAAAAGTAATAAAGAAGAATTACAACTTAGAAATCTTGTAACATTGACTATAAAGAACAAATTAAAAAGAATAAAACAAGATAAAAAAGTAAAAAAATATTCTAACACAGACAATATTTATGATTATTTCAAAGCTTATGGATATTCAGAAAAAGAAGTTGACTATGTAATAAAAGGGCTTAACAATAATCAGTTTATTAAATTACATGATTACTATGGAAAAGACTTACATAATCCAGTTATAAAAAAAGATATATCTATAGATGAAAAAAAATATATTAGAAATCTGTTATCAATAACCCTTAAAAAAAGACTAGAAAATCAAAGAGAAGAGAATAACAATTTAATTTTAGCAAGAGAAAAAGAAGAAGAAATAAAACAAAGAATAACCATAAAGAAAATCTTTTTAGCATTCTGCATGGGTGATAATTTAACAGAAAAAGATTTGTCTGAAGTAGGAAAAGAAACATTAGACTATCTAATAAATAATAATTATCTTACTCTAAATAATGGTATTTACGAAATATCAAGTAGTAAAGTAGAACTTCTTTTAGAATTATATAATGGAATGCTAAGAGATGGACAAAAAGAATTTGCAAGTAAAATATTAGATAAATGCTACAAAATAGATCCAAAAAATATAGAAGTTAATGATTATTTATTAGAAGATAGTATTAAGAACAAAAAATATGAACAAACACTAAAATATTTAGATTTATTAATAGGCAATACTGAAGAAAATGAAAAACATTATTATAATTTAATACTTTTACTTATTTCAAAAGTATATGAACTCCCTAAAGAGTATAAAGAAAAAGTAAAATTATTTAATGTAAATGAAATAAAAAGTTTAGAAGATAATAATGATAATAATATACGTTTATTAATATATGACAATAATATATTAGAAGCTTTAAATACATTAAAAGAACAAAAAAACAAAAAGGATATAATAGAAATATTACTAAGAGAAATAAAAATAAAAGAAAAAAGTCAAGAGGAAGAAGTAAAAGATAATACGAACTTCCAAGATATAGCGATTTCTCTATCTAATAATGACCTAGAAAATGGTTTATTAGAAATAAAAAGATATTTAAATCAAAATAATAAAAACGAATATTTTGACTTAGCGTTAAATTTGATTAGAACATCAATTTTAGAAGAAGACAATAATTATACTAGCCCACTAATGTTTTTAGCAAGCATTCACAAGCCAAATTTAAATTTACTTCTTGCAGAAATTGTTCAAAAATTTTATAAATCATTAATGGATAACGATATAGAACTAAGTGAAATATGTTTAAATATCATTCTAAATATAGACTCTCTAAACGAAGAATGTTTATTAAAAGGTAATATAGAAGAAATATATAAGAGAAAAAAAGTATTAAGATATGAATTAAAAAATAACAGGTTATTAGAATTTGAAAACATTCTAGAAAACGTTAATCTTGAAAGCAGTAATTATAATGATTTAACTGATAATGAACTTATAATTATAGATGATAATAATAGTAATTTAATAAAAGCAAAAGAAAAATTAGTTAAAGATCATAATATTAAGGTGATTTTTGTTGGTGATAAAGATAAGAAGTTAGTGGTAAGAAAATTTAATGAAAAACCATCTGAAAATGAAGATGAATTATTCTTAAGAGCAAAAGAAGATTATAATAATCATGACTTTAGTGAAGCACTAAAAAAACTATTATCATTAAGAGAAGATAAATACATAAATAATACTGATGTTTATTACATGATTGGAGTATGTTATGTATCACTTATGGATGAGAATAACAATTTAAGAGAAAAAGCAAAAGATTATATTAGTATTTCTAATGAATTAAGTAAATATAATGACTTTGACTTTTTGAAAAATATAGAACTAGATTTCCTAATTACACTTATTAAGAAAAAACTTGATAGTTTTACTGAAACAAAAGAGACAGAAATACAAGAGGAAATTCAAAAAATTAAACCACAAGAAGAAATAGAAGTAAAAAAGCAAAATAAAGTTCAAATTGATTATAATAAATTTTTGGGTTTAATACTTCAAAATAAAAATATAGATTCTGAATTAGATGAGTTAGATATTTCTGAAACAGAAAAACAAATTATAAAATTAAAACTATGTAAATACTTATATAAATCGGAATACTATGATCAAGGAGATAAACTTTTAAAAGAAGTAATGGATAGTTCTAACAAAACAGGAAAAGTAGAATCTATAATCAAAGAAATAACTAGAAGAAAAAAGTTTTATAAATATAATGATTAAAGAGCTTAAAAGAGCTCTTTTTTTATCTTAAAATATGTTATAATCAAAATATAATAATATGATAATTTGAAAGGATAAGAATATGAAAAAAAGAAGTTTATTATTATTTTTGTTATTATTAATACCATTAACAGTTTTTGCAGAATCTGCCCCAGGTCAAACAGATATTTCTGGAATGATAGCCATGGAAATAGTTATTACAATTATAGAAATACCCTTTGTTATAATCCCACTTTCAAGAATTTTAAGTAATGGAGGAAATCAAAAAGGTATATTCTGTCTTATATTAATTGGAAAATTTGTTTTGTTATGGATATTGTATAGTATCATTGAAGATACAGCTGTAATTATTGATTTTATATCTATATTTGTTGTACCAACAATAATTTCAATGATAGAAGCAATAACCGGTGCAGGAGAAAAAGAAAGAGAAAGTATATCAGTAATTCCTATTAAACCTCTAACAGAAGCAGAAAAAGCATTAAAATGTCAGAATTGTTCAGCAGCAATCAAAGAAACAGATAAATTTTGCCCAATTTGTGGAAAACCAGTAGAACCACAAAAAATCAAAGTATTAATATCTAGATTACCATCAACAATTAAAGATTATGATTCAATGTATAGCTTATCAGAAGAAAAAATGATAGAAGAATTTGTAAATAGAGAGTTAAAGAAAGAAGGATTATCTTCACTTAGAAATTTTACTACAAAAGAACTTCAGAAAAAGAGAATTATTATTAATACAATAATGAGTTTATTAATATTTACATTTATATCACTAATATTCTTCCATTTTCCAAAAACTACATATGTAATAGGGATAATAATATTAATGGTTGTATTTATATTATCTAGAAAAGTAAATATACTATCAATAATATCAAAAGAAATAAAAGCAAGGCCTAACGAAAAAATAAGTAATATTGTAATGTCTACAAAAGAAAATTTAATAAAAGATTACAGTAAATTACTTGGAATTTTAACTATGGTGATTGCAATTGTTTTACCACTTATTATTTTCTATGAACCCAAAATACTTTATGAAAAAATGCCAAACGGTTATGGGGTAAGATTCTATGCTTATGGTTTAACAAACAATAAAACTGTAACAATCCCAGAAACATATAAAGGAGAAAAAGTAGTTAGTTTAAGAGGAAATGCTTTTTCAAATATGAAAAATTTAGAAGAAGCTACGCTGCCTGATTCAATAACAGAAATAAGAGGACAAGCTTTTAAAAATGATACAAAACTAAAAAAAGTTAAATTACCAAAAAAATTACAATCACTTGGAGGAAGTGCATTTAAAAATTGTACATCATTAGAAGAAATAGATATTCCAGAAACAGTTACTTATATAGATGGAGGAGCATTCTACAATGCAACATCATTAAAATCAATTAAACTACCAAATAACTTAGTTCATCTTGGAGGAGAAGCATTTTATAATGCAAAATCACTTGAAACAGTTGAATTGGGAGATAAATTAACAGAAATAAGAGGAGATACATTTGAATATTGTACATCACTAAGAAGTATAAATATACCTGATTCTGTAACAAGAATTGGTGGACATGCATTCTATGGAGATTCAAGTCTATCTACAGTTTATATATCAGAAAATAGCAAATTAAAAGAAATAGGTTCATCTGCATTTAGACAATGCAAAAGCCTATATAATATTAATTTACCACAAGGAGTATCAGTTAATGAAAGAGCATTTAAGGAAAGCCCAACAAATATTAATTATTATGGAACATTTGGAGAATATAACTACAATAATATAACTAGCGCAGGAATTATATATCCATAAACAAGGTTAGGGGGAGATTATGAATACAGATTATAAATATATTCATTTATTATATGTACCTACAATGGCATGTAATATGTGTTGTAAATATTGTTATTTAGAGGATAATACAAAAGATGAAAAAACAAAGTATAGTCCACTAGAAACACTAGAATATGCAGTAAATAAACTAAAAGATAATAATGTTATACCATTTAATATTTCGCTACATGGTGGAGAAGTAACAACGTTATCAAAAAATGATTTTAGAGAAATTATTAAATTTATAAGTGATTACTACGAAAAAAACAAAGAAATAATCACATCAGGTGGCTTCAAAATAGGAAATCCTCACATAAAGACAAATTTATATGACTTAGAAAAACATATAGATACAATAAAAGAATTTAATGTATCTATATCAGGAAGCCTAGATTTGCCATTATCACTTCATGATGAGTACAGGATTACAAAAGGTAATAAGAAAACACTTGATAGAATATTAAAAAATATTGAATTAATAAGGAATATACCAAATAAAAAGAAAGTATCTGCAACTATATTTAAAGAACATTTTAATAAATTAGATGAAATAGTAGAAGATATAAAGTATTTAAATAAAAATACATGCCTTGATATGAATGATTTCAACTTTATGATAGGTTTTGACTATAATTCATGTGGAATTCTTCATCATATTACTGAAGAAGAACAATTAGAACTATATGATAGAATGCATAAAGAATTTGATGGAACAGACCTAGATTATGGAGTAAACAATGCATGGTTTGATGAATTTGGTCCAGGATATTGTCCTAATTGTGATAACTGTGGAGAAAAGTTTTTCTTATTAGAAAAAAATGGGGATATTTATTCTTGCGTTAGAGGTCAAAAACAAAAGGACTATTATTATGGAAATATATACACAGATTCTGTGGATAAGATTTTACAAACAGCACAAAAAAAGATATTTATGAATCATAATAAAGAAGGTTTTAATGAAGAATGTGCAAAATGTGGATATTTATACTTATGTAAGACAGGTTGTCCGTTTATAAAAAATACATACAAGACAAATAAAAGTTATACTTGTCTTCTTCAACAAAAAATGTACAAAGATAGAAATTATCAAAAAGATGAATACAATGAAGAATTTGTATACGAATATTTATCAAAAATGAGAACAGTAGATTTAGATAAATATGTTCCAAAAAAGAAAGATAGTATTAATGGGACGCTTGAAGAAATAATAGATAAAGATCCTAAATTAAAATACATCTATGATAAAGATTCATTTATATTAAAAGTAGATAATACAGAATATAAACTTGAATCACAAATATTAAAAAACAGTAGAGAGTTTGTATTTATAACACCAAATTCAAAAGTAAAATTATATATGAAAAAGAATTTAATAGAAGAAGAATGTGATTATCCAGAGAATAATGCATTATATATAATGCTTTTATCAGGAGATTTAGTAACATATGGTGATGAGAACAGAACAAAGCAAAGACATGTAATGACTCATCAAGTTTATAAGGGTGTACTAGATAATACAAAATCAGATAAAAAAGATTTTTATTGCTATGACATAACTAATCAAATAAAAGAATACAAAGATTTTATATCAAAAGAAAAAGCAAACAATTTATTTTTCACAACAACAGCATTAAGAGATTATCATTATACAAAACAAAAAAACAATGCATATTATCATATAGAAGCGATTAATTTACCATTTCAAAATATTGAATTTTATTATATAGATAAGGAGTTAAAAAATGAATAAAGAACCTGAAACATATGAAGAACTAATTTTACAAAGAAGATGTATAGAACTAACTAAGTACTATGAATTATCAAAAGAAGAAATAGAAAGAATCTATGAATGGGTAAAAAATAATGGAACAGTAAAAGGTGGAACAACTAGTGTTTCCTTATATAATGGAGATATTTTAAAAGATACCATTTTAACAAGAAAATCTGTTAGTATTGATGGACTTTTATTAACAAAAGATTCAATAAAAGTATATCCTCACTATATTGAACCGATTCATTATAGTGGAGGAGGAAGTAGAAGCCACAGCAGTTACTCAGGTGGTTCTTCCAACAACAATAATAATAACAATAATAATAACAATAATAACAACAATAGATAGGAAGTGGTAGTATGGCATTAATATCAGAAGAATATCAAAAGAAAAAACTAGATTCAAATAAAATTAACATTAAAACCAAATATATTGTTGATAGAGAAGTTCTAGAAAGAAACACTGATAATTCAAAAAACGATGATATTAAAAAAGGTATAAGATTAGAAAAAAAGTACTATGTAAATGGACAATTAAAACACGAAGAAAAAGATTTTGATACAAGAATAGAATATACTTTTATATCAAAAGAAGAAGAACAAAAAGAAAATATATGTCCAAACTGTGGAGCAAAAGCTAAAATAGAAAACTTTTTAGATGGATGCCCATATTGTGGAACATATTATAATATTGATTATACAGATAAAGAATTAGGAAATAAATATCACTATGATAGAGTATTAAGAAATACTACTTATAGAATAATAACAGCAGTAGTAGATATAGTAATAAGTTTAATAATAAGTTTTATTTTTATTAAAACAACATCTAGAACATTTAATTCATATGATGTTTCAAAAGTATTTATTTATGGAGCTATTCTTTCACTAATTTTATACTATTTATTTTATACTATTGATGCATACATCATTTTAGGACCAATTAAAAGATATAAGGATAATGAAAATGAAAAACAAAAAATATTTTGGGATACTTCACAAATAGACAAAAAAACATTTTTCAATAATTTAAACTATGAAATTAAAAAGTACTATTTTACAAAAGAAAATGTAATTGATTTTGATATTCTTGATTATAATTCGTTTAACAAATATGAAAAAAATGACAATATATATGTAGATACTGAAATAGAGTTAAGAATAATTAGTTTCGAAAGTGGTAAAATAAAATCAAAATATATTAAAGATACATTTACTATGAAGAAAAATATAGAAGGTAAACTTGAATTAAAAGAAGGAAAGAATATTATTATGTGTCCAAACTGTGGAGCATCAATTGATGCAACTACTGGTAAATGTAAGTTTTGTGGAACAAAAATTAAATATTTACAAGATTGGATATTAGAAAGATAGAAAAGAAGGAAAAATATGAAGACAGTTGTTATTACAGGTAGTGCAAGAGGATTTGGTTATGCAATGCTTGAACTATTTAGAAAAGAAAACTTTAATGTAGTATTGTGTGATGTTAATGAAGAAAGCTTAAAAACAGCAAAAGAAAAGTTAGAAAAGGTAGATTCACAAGGTAAAATATTGTCATTTAAAACAGATATTACAAATAGTGATGATATAAACAACCTAATTGAAAAAACATTAAAAGAAGTAAAAACAATTGATATATGGATTAATAATGCTGGAGTAAATCAAGATAATAAAACTATTTGGGAAACAGATGAAAAAGTAATTAATAGACTTATTGATATTGATTTGAAAGGAACTATTCTTTGTTCAAAATTAATTATGCCAATAATGATTAAACAAAAAGGTGGACAAATATATAATGTTGAAGGCCATGGAAGTAATGATGCTACTATAACAGGATTATCTATATATGGAACATCAAAAAGAGCTGTTACTTATTTTACAGAAGCATTAGCACATGAATGTGAAGAAAAAAATACAAACGTATTAGTTGGAAAAATAACACCTGGAATAATGATTACTAACTTTATTTCAACATCACTTGGAGATGGGGATAAGTTTGAATTAGATGAAAAAACTAAAAAAGTTTATAACATTTTAGGCGACTATCCTGAAACAATCGCAAATTTTATGGTAAATAAAATAATTAATAACAAAAAGAATAATGTTAAATTTACTTGGTTAACAAATAGAAAAGCAGCTTTTAGATTTATGACTGCTGGTTTTAACAAGAGAGATTTTTTTAAATAAAAAAAGAGCACAAATTGTGCTCTATCTATATACAGAGGATCTTCACACTTAATAGTGAACCTTCCTCAATAATATAATATGTAAAGAATTGATAAATATACCTATTTTATTGATTATTATAAAAAAGATTGTGTATAATAATAAAGGAAATGAGGATGCGTATGGAAAAAAGTGAAATAAAAAGAGAACTTGCAAAATTAAGTGAAAAAACAAATGACCTATGGAGGTCACTTTGACATCCCATTAAAAAAAGATGAAATTAAAAGATTAAATGAAAAAGTTAATCAAAGTTCATTTTGGGATGATCCTAAAGAAGCAGAAAAAACTTTAAAGGAATTAAATGAACTTAAAAATATTGTAGAACCATTAGATAATTTAAAGACAAATATTGAAACATCTCTAGAACTATTAGAAATAGTTGAAGGAGAAGAACAAGAAGAATTAGAAAAAGAAATAGATAATTATAATGATGAATATGAAAAATTAAATCTATTTCTTCTATTAAATGGGCCATACGATAAAAATGATTGTATTTTAGAAATACATAGTGGGGCAGGTGGAACAGAAGCTTGTGATTGGGCAAACATGCTATTGAGAATGTATACAAGATATTGTGAAAAACATGGTTTTAAAGTAACGATACTTGATATGCAAGATGGGGAAGAAGCAGGAATAAAAAGTTGCTCTCTTGAAATAAAAGGACAAAACGCATATGGATATTTAAAAAATGAAAAAGGTGTACATAGATTAGTAAGACTTTCACCATTTGATTCAAATAATAGAAGGCATACATCTTTTGCATCCGTAGAAGTTACTCCTAAAATAGATAATTCAATTAGTATTGAAATAAATGAAAAAGATTTAAAAATAGATGTATATAGATCAAGTGGAAAAGGTGGACAAGGAGTAAACACAACTGATTCAGCAGTAAGAATAACTCACTTACCAACAAAAATTGTAGTTACATGTCAGAATGAGAGAAGTCAAATTCAAAATAAAGAAACAGCAATGAATGTATTAAAAAGCAAATTAATCGTTTTGGAAGAAGAAAAAAGAAGAAATGAATTAAACGATATAAAAGGAGAAGTATCTAATATTGAATTTGGATCACAAATAAGAAGTTATGTACTTCATCCATATTCAATGATAAAAGATCATAGAACAAATACTGAAACAAGTAATGTTTCAAAAGTTTTAGATGGAGATATTGATATTTTTATAGAAGATAATTTAAAAAGGGGAAAATAATATGAAGACTACTTTTACTAGTGATATTTTAAGTAAGATTTATAAAAAAGATAAAATAAAAAGAATAGTGGAACTCTGTATTGGATTATTAATTCTTTCACTATCTTTTAATATTTTTTGTAGACCAAACAACTTAGTATCAGGAGGAGTAAGTGGTGTTTCAATAATAATAGAAAGAGTATTTGGAATTAATCCTTCAATATTTATTTTAATAACTAATGTATTATTAATAGTACTTAGCTTTTTAACTTTAGGTAAAGAAAAGACGATTCATACAGTAATAGGAGCTGTTTTATATCCTTTTTTTATAGCTATGACAGAAAGTATAACAAATTATATTGATGTAACTTCTGAATCACTTCTTCTTTCAACACTTTTTGGTGGATTTTTGCATGGACTCGGACTTGGAATAGTATATAAAGCAGGTTATACATCTGGAGGAACAGATATACTTAATCAAATTTTATCTAAATATATGAAAATGAGTATAGGAAACGCAGTATACTTTACTGATGGGATAATAATACTTTTTAGTGGATTAGTATTTGGATTTAATAAAGTGTTATATGGACTTGTACTAATTTATTTAACAAGTTACATGACTGATAAAGTAATAATAGGTATTTCTTCATCGAAGGCATTCTATATAATTACAAAAGAACCAGAAAAGATAAAAAAATATATAATAGAAGGAATGCATCATAGCGTAACAAACCTAAAAGCAATAGGTGGATTCTCAAATGAAAAAAGTACACTATTAATGACAGTTCTTCCTACAAAAGAGTACTATAGATTTAAACAAGGAATACTAGAAATAGATAGTGAAGCATTCTTCGTAGTAACTGATGCATATGAAGTTATGGGAGGAGAATAATGAACGAAAAAAACATATCAGACAAAGTAGTGAAGAAGTACAATAAAAAAAATATTAGAAGATATACTCAAATGTTAGTAGCATTATTTTTTCTAGCTATTTTATATAACTTCTTTATACAACCAGCATATTTAACAACAGGCGGAATAAATGCTATAGCAGTTTTATTAAAATACTTATTTAAAATAAATCCCAAAATTACTTTAACAATTACATCTCTTTTTTTCTTAATAATTAGTTATATATTTTTAGGAAAAGAAAAAACAAAAGGAAACTTAGTTGCGGCTATTATGTATCCAGTATTTGTTTATTTAACTGAATTTTTAAGACCACTAATTCATATAGATATGAGTGACATGCTAATAATGTCAGTTTTTATTGGGGTAGTTGGTGGAATATGTAATGGTTTAATTTATAAAACAGGTTTTTCAAATGGAGGACTTCCTGTAATAAGTCAAATATTATTTGAAAAGTTTAAAATATCAATGGGGAAAACAAATCTAGTATTAAATTCAGTATTAATACTTCTAGGTGGATACTATTTTGGAATAACAATGATTATGTATGCAATAATAATAAACTATATAAATAGCATGGTAGTTGATAGAATGCTTCTTGGCATATCAAAAAATAAATCACTTTATATAGTCACAGAAAAAAGTGAAGAAGTAAAAAAATTTATTGTTAAAGAAATGGATCACTCAGTAACAGTAATAAAAGCACAAGGCTCATTTAGCAAAGAAAAAAAAGAGTTATTACTTGCAGTAATACCTACCAAAGAATATTTTCAAGTTACAGAAAGTATAAAATTAATAGATCCAGAAGTGTTCTATGTAGTTAGTGATGCATACGAAGTAAACAAAGCAATATAACAAGACATTAACAAAAAAGGTTAATGTCTTTTCTTGTCGATAAAAGTATGTTATAATTAACTATACTAAGGTGGTGAAAAAGAATTGGATATAATAAGATTAAAAAATGTTAAAAAAAGATATAAAAATGGAGTTACTGCCATTCATGATTTAAATCTTACTATTGAAAAAGGATCATTTGTATTTGTTATTGGTGATTCTGGATCAGGTAAGAGTACATTAATGAAGTTATTATATAGAGAAGAAAAACCAACAAGTGGACAAATAATAGTTGGAGGAATAAATGTAGCTAAACTTAGAAATAGTAAAGTATATAAGTTAAGAAGAAAACTAGGAATAGTTTTCCAAGATTATAGATTACTTCCAAAACTTACTGTATATGAAAATGTTGCATTTGCAATGGAAGTAATAGGAGCTACCAAACAAGAAACAAGAGTAAAAGTATTAAAAGCTCTAGAAATGGTTGGATTAAAAAATAAAGTCCACAACTATCCAACTCAACTATCAGGTGGAGAACAGCAAAGAGTTGCAATAGCAAGAGCAATAGTAAATAATCCTAAAATGTTATTATGTGATGAACCTACAGGAAACTTGGATCCTACAATGAGTATGGAAATTATGAAAGTTCTAGATGATATTAACAAAAGCTTAGGTACAACGATAATAGTTGTTACACACGATAAAGTTATTGTTAATAAAATGAAAAAACAAGTTATTACTTTAAAAGAAGGAAGACTTGTAAATAATAAAGAGAAAGGAACGTATGATAATGAAAGTGCTTAGAATGTTAGGACGCTGTATTAGAGATGCATTTAAAAGCGTATTTAGGAATTTTAGTTTATCACTTGCATCAATATCTTGTATTGCTATTACATTAATTATAGTTGCAGTTTCAATCGTAGTTTCATTCAATGTAGATAATTTTACAGAGGAAATAGAAAAAGATTTAACAATAGTTGTCTTTGTAGAAAATGATGCTACTGAAGAAGAAGTTGAAAATGTAAGAAAAGAAATAGAAAGCATTTCTGAAATAAATAAAAAAGAAATAGTTTATAAAAATAAAACACAAGTAAAAGATGAAATATCTAATGAATCAGATGTATTTAAAACAATAATGGAAGATTGGAATGAAGAAGATAATCCATTAAAAGATACTTTCCAAGTTAAAGTAAAAGATGCAGAGAAAATTGGAAAAGTTGCTGAAAAAATCAAGAAAATAGAAAAGGTTTCAGTAGTTAGATATGGAGAAGGAATAGTTGAAAAAATGGTATCTGCATTTGATACTATTAGAAAGATTACATATATAGCAGTAATCGCACTAGTTCTAGTTACTATATTCTTAATTATTAATACTATAAAACTAACTATTTTCTCAAGAAAAAGAGAAATTGGAATAATGAGATTAGTTGGAGCTAGTAATTTTACTATTAAAACGCCATTTATAATAGAAGGTATGATTTTAGGAATAATTGGTTCACTTGTTCCAATTGGACTAATTATATTCGGTTATCCTGCACTATATGATAAAATGGATGGATATGTATTCTCAAAATTAATTCAAATGATTCCAACAACACCATTTATTTATACTTCTTCAGCTATAGTATTAGTTATAGGTATCATAGTTGGTATGATAGGAAGTGCTAGTGCTGTAAGAAAGTATTTAAAGGTGTAATATGAAAAAGAAAAGTATATTATATGTATTTATAGTAATTTCGGTATTATTACCATTAAATATTAATGCTAAAACAATCGCAGAGTTTGAAGCAGAGGTTAATAAATATACTGCTGAATTAAAGGAAAAACAAAATAAAATAGCAAAAAATGATGAAGAAGTAGCTGCAGTTAAAAAGAATATTGCAAATATAGAAGGACAAATTAAGACAGCAGAAGCAGAAGTTGAAAGATTACAAGAAGAAATAGAAGAAAGTAATAGAAAAATAGCTGAAAAAAGTGCAGAAAGTAAAAAAGTAATGCAATACTACCAAATAGAAAATGGTGATAATGCATACTTAGAATATGCCTTTGGTGCTGAAACTATTACAGATATGATTTATAGAATGTCTGTAGTTGAACAATTAACAGAATATAATGATAAAATAATGAAAGAACTTCAACAATTAATTGAAGAAAACATTAAGAAAAAGGCTGCTTTAAAACAAAAACAAGAAGAATTAAAAACGTTAAAAGAAAAACTTGAAGCAGAAAAAGTAAGAATTGAGGCAGATACTCAAACGATAAGAGAATCAATGCCATCAGTTGAAACACAAATTAAAGAAGCTCAAGCTAATGTTAACTACTTTAAAAAATTAGGTTGTGGAGCAACTGAAGATATACTTGCTTGTCAATATCGCATATCACAACAAAATAGTAATAGTTCAATTCCAAGTGTTGGGGCATTCTCAAGACCTATGGAAAATGGATATTTAGTTAGAGGATTTGGTGGAAGATATGGACACTTAGGATATGACTTAAGTAGTAGTAATAAATCAATTCCAATTTATCCAATTGCTGGTGGACAAGTTCATGCAATCTATACTGATGGATGTACATCAGGCTCATGGTGTCGCAGTATGGGTTACTCATGTAATGGAAATGCTAAGATTGTTGTAATTAAACATAATTATAACGGATCATATATATATTCTTCATACGTACATTTAAGTGGATATGGAAATATAAGCCAAGGTATGCAAGTAACAAAAGATACAGTAATTGGTTACATGGGAACAAGTGGATGTTCAACAGGACCACATCTTCATGTTGAAATAGCAAGATGTCATTGGAAGAATAATGGAGGATGTACTTATAATCAATACCTAGATAGATTAGTAAATCCATCATCATTATTTAACATTCCATCAAGATGGACAAATAGATAAAGAATCCAAAAAAGGATTCTTTTTTTATTCACAAAAAATGTGAATAAAATTGTTAGAACAAGGCAAACTAAAAATACAAGTACCAAACAGTAAAACTTGACATTTTTTTACATTTGTGATATAATATTCACATCTTAAGGGGGAAAAGGGAATGAAGAAGGTTATAATTAGTCTTGTAGTAGCTATAGCTGCTATAACATCAACTACTGTTTATGCCTATTCAAATGGTTTGGTAAAAACAAATGAGAAAGAATTATTTAATATACATTATAAAAATGTTAATACATCAAGTGAAAACGGAAAAGTATATCTAGAAGGAAATAATGATATTTATTTTGAATGTGATTTAAAACAACCTGGTGATACTTTTGAGTTTACCGTTGATATGGTAAATGATAGTAACAAAAAAGCTAAAGTAGATGAAAAGTATATTACTGAGTTAACTGATAAACAACAAAGATATTTAAAATATACTGTTACATATGCAGATGGAACTGAAATAAAAAAAGATGATATTTTAAATAGTAATGAAACAAAAACACTTAAAGTAAAAGTAGAATTCTTATTTGATATAACTGAAGAAGATTTACCAACTGAAAAAGAAAATCTTGATTTATCATTTAATATTACAATGATAGAAGCCTAACAAAAGTACATATAGAAATATATGTATTTTTTATTTATATTTCTAACTTTAATAGTATAATTATTATGAGGTGAAAACATGCTAGAAAACGTAGAATGCTTAGGACATAGTACAATAAAGTTTAAAAAAAATAATAAAATAATTTATATTGATCCATACAGAATCAAAGAAGAAGTAAATGATGCAGATATAATTTTTATTACTCATTCTCATTATGATCATTTTAGTGAAGAAGCTATTTTAAAGATTAAAAATGATAATACAAAAATAGTAATTACAGAAGATTTATATAATAGAACTATAGAACTAGGATTTAAAGAAGATAAAATTGTAAAGGTACTACCAAATAATAGTTACATTTGTAATGACATTAAATTCGAAACAGTTCCTTCATATAATACAAATAAAAATTTTCATCCAAAAACAAATGATTGGGTTGGATACATATTAGAGTTAGATAATATAAAATATTTTATTACTGGAGATACTGATATTACAGAAGAAAATAAAAAAGTTAATTGTGATGTATTATTTCTACCAGTTGGAGGCACATTTACAATGGATTTTAATGAAGCTGCAGAACTTACAAATACAATAAAGCCTAAAATAGTAATACCAATTCATTATGGAATAATAGTTGGAACAAAAGAAGATGCAGAAAACTTTAAAGAATTAGTAAACAAAAATATTACTTGTAAAATAATGTATTAAAAAATATTAGAGGAGAATAATAATGAGTGATATTGAAAAACTACAAAAGATGATTGATGAATCAAATAACATTGTATTTTTTAGTGGAGCAGGAGTATCAACAGATAGTGGGATAAAGGATTTTAGAAGTCCAGATGGACTTTATAATATGAAGTATAAATATCCACCAGAATTCATGCTAAGTAGAACATGTTTTTATGAAATGCCAGAAGAATTTTACAAGTTCTATAAGGAATATTTGAACTGCTTAGATGTTAAACCAAATATAACACACAAATACTTAAAAAAATTAGAAGATGAAAACAAATTATTGGGAATTGTAACACAAAATATAGATGGCTTACATACAAAAGCAGGAAATAAAAAAGTATATGAAATTCATGGAACTATTTATAAAAATCACTGCACTAAATGTGGAAAAAGTTATAATGCAAAGTATGTTTTTAATAGTAAAAAAATTCCAAAGTGCTCATGTGGAGAAATTATTAAACCGGATGTTGTTTTATATGAAGAAACTCTTCCTGAAAGAGAATACAAAGAATCATTAAAAATAATAAGTGAAGCAGATATGTTAATAGTCGCTGGAACATCTTTGACTGTATATCCAGCAAGTGGAATGGTTAATCTATTTAATGGAAAATACTTAGTTATAATAAATAAAGACAAAACTACTTTAGACACTAGAGCAAATCTTGTAATAAATAGAAATTTAAAAGAAGTGTTTGAAAAATTAAAATAGACTAAGTAACAAAAGTGTGATAGGATAATTACCAATTAGGTGATAATTATGGAAAAAGTTGAAGAAAAAATAAAATGGGAAAAAAGTGTATTAAAAGGCTCTCCAATAAGAGAAAATGCTTACGGCTTTGATAAAATTTATCCTTTTGCTACAGAAAATGTATCAGGTTATTTAAATTTATTTGATTTAAAAGATAAAAGTTTACTAACTGTAGGTTCATCTTCAGATCAAGCAATAAATGCATCACTTGAAGGTTGCAGTGATATTACAGTACTTGATATAAACCCATATACAGAGTATTACTACTATTTAAAGATGGCAGCAATTTTAGGATTAGATAGAGAAAAGTTTTTTGAATTTCTTTGTTCAGCAGACTATCCAGAGGGATATAACGGATATAATGAGAATGCATTACTACCAGAAACATTTGAAAAAATAAGTGATTTATTGAAAAATTTAAGTTATGATTCATACTATTTCTGGAGTGAGTTATATAAAGATTTTGATAACGAAAAAATGAGATATTATTTATTTTCATCAGATGAGTATCCAACAAAAGTAAAAAAAGGTTGTAATAAATATTTACAAAATGATGAATATTTTGAAAAAGTAAAAAGAACGTTACAAAATACAGAAGTTAAATTTATAGTTGGAGATATATTTGATCCAGAAAGTATTAAAGGAATAAAGAACTTTGATAACATATGGCTTTCTAATATAGGAACATACTTACAATTAGATGAGATAAAAAACATGACAGATATATATTCAAAATTAATAACTGATGAAGGAAAACTTATGATTAGTTATTTATATATGACATCAATAGGTGATCCATATAATCCTAGACAAAAACCAATATATAATAGAGAAGCATTACTAAAATTATTAGAAGAATATAATCCGGAATATGAATCATTTGTTGGTATAAATGGTATTAAATATAATGATAAAAGAGTTACAGATTCAGTATTAGTATATAAAAAAAATAAAAATAATTAAGGAGTTTATTATTAAACTTCTTTTTAATTAGTATATTATTGAGAAATTTATATTTAAGTGATAAAATATATTAGAAATTAAGGAGGGAATATTATGTTTAACTTGGTATCAAAATATAAACCTTCAGGTGATCAACCAGAAGCAATAGATAAACTTGTTAATGGAATAGAGGATGGAAAAAAATGGCAAGTGCTTTTAGGAGCAACTGGAACAGGTAAAACATTTACTATGGCTAATGTAATTGCTAGAGTAAATAAACCAACTTTAATACTTGCACACAATAAAACTCTAGCTGGACAACTATATGCTGAAATGAAAGAATTATTTCCTAATGATCATGTTGAATATTTTGTATCATACTATGACTACTATCAACCAGAAGCATATGTTCCCGCAACGGATACTTATATAGAAAAAGATTCTTCAATAAACGATGAAATAGATGAGTTAAGACACTCAGCAACAGGTTCACTTATTTCATATAGAAACACCATAGTAGTATCAAGTGTTTCTTGTATATATGGAATAGGTGAAAGAGAAGAGTATGCAAGTAAAATGTTAAACCTTCACATAGGTGATGAAATATCAAGAGAAAAAGTAATGATGAAACTTATTGATATGCTTTATGAAAGAAATGAACTTGATTTTAAAAGAGGTACATTTAGATCAAAAGGGGATGTACTAGATATAATTCCAGCTTCTCAAGATAAAACTGGATATAGAATAGAATTCTTTGGTGATGAAATAGATAGAATATCAGCAATAGATGTATTAACAGGAACAGTAATTGAAAATAAAAAGAGTGTAGCAATATTTCCAGCAAGTCACTTCGTAGTTGGAGATAAAAAATTAAAAGAAGCATTAAAAAGAATAAAAGAAGAAGAGATAGAAAGAATAGCTTATTTTAAAGAACATAATAAACCACTCGAAGCAGAACGTATTGAACAAAGAACAAATTATGATTTAGAAATGTTAGAAGAAACAGGATTTTGTTCTGGAATAGAAAATTACTCAAGACATATGGCAGGACGCGCTGAAGGAGAAACTCCAGAAACATTAATGGATTTCTTTGATAAAGATTTCTTACTATTAATAGATGAATCACATGTTACCCTTCCACAAGTACGAGCAATGTATAATGGAGATAGGGCAAGAAAACAAAACTTAGTTGACTTTGGGTTTAGATTACCTAGTGCACTAGATAATAGACCATTAAAATATGAAGAATTTGAAAACAAAATAAATCAAGTTATATGTGTTTCAGCAACTCCTGGAGACTATGAATTAGAAAAAGCTGGAAATGTATATGCAGAACAAATCATAAGACCAACAGGATTACTTGACCCAACAATTGAAGTAAGACCAACTATGGGACAAATTGATGATTTACTTGGGGAAATAAAAGAAAGAATTGAACTTAATGAAAGAGTACTTGTTACAACTTTAACTATCAGAATGGCAGAAGAATTAACAAACTATCTAAAAGAATTAGATATAAAAGTTGCTTATCTTCATTCAGAAGTAAAAACACTTGAAAGAATTCAAATTATTCATGACTTAAGAACTGGCAAATATGATGTACTAGTTGGAATAAATTTACTTCGTGAAGGACTTGATATTCCAGAAGTATCACTAATTGCAATACTAGATGCAGATAAAGAAGGATTCCTAAGAAGTACAAGAAGTTTAATTCAAACAATAGGTAGATGTGCAAGAAATAGTAAAGGTCATGTAATAATGTATGGAGACAAAATAACAGATAGTATGGAAGAAGCTATTTCTGAAACAAAAAGAAGAAGACAAATACAAGAAAAATATAATGAAGAACATAATATTGTTCCAAAAACTATTTCAAAAGAGATAAGAGAAGTAATAAGTAATAAAGATACAAGTATAAAAGAAGAGAAGAAAGTATCTAAGAAAGAACTTGCTAAAACAATAGATGATATTGAAAGAGAAATGAGAGAAGCAGCTAGTAATCTTGATTTTGAAAGAGCTATGGAATTAAGAGATATATTATTTGAATTAAAAACAAAATAATATCCACAGAAATTGTGGATATTTTTTGTGGAATAATGATGAAGTAAAGTAAATGTTGGAAAAAAGTGTAAAGAGAATATGAATTATATAAT
>ERZ842401.1550-NODE-1550-length-32554-cov-17.070218_pt1 | contig 32554 bp, 22 predicted proteins | sample MGYA00521270_ERZ842401 | MGnify/ENA primary metagenome ERZ842401 (study PRJEB31892, sample SAMEA3878208) | bioreactor metagenome | biome: Moose rumen | place: Sweden | collected 2011-10 | study: EMG produced TPA metagenomics assembly of the PRJEB12797 data set...
CTCTTTCTTTTCTTTACCTCTTTGTGTCTCTCAATATTGTCAATGATCTGCCCGCCTGTCCGCGATGTTCGTTTCTCAAACGGGGCTGCAAAGATACACACTTTTTTGATACCTGCAAATTTATTTTTAAATTTTTTTTCACTATTTTCGTACACCCATAAAACCCGTTATGAAACTGCCAGAAAACGCAAACCGTCCCCTCAAGGAGGGTGAAAAGTACCAGCCTCTGCTGGATCCGAAGTCCAACCCATTGGAAGTCACGCCATACAGCGTGACGGTAGGTCTGCTCATGACCGTTCTGTTCAGCGCAGCCGCCGCCTATCTGGGTCTCAAGGTAGGCCAGGTGTTCGAAGCGGCCATCCCCATAGCCATACTTGCAGTGGGCATCAGCGGGGCGCTCGGCAAGAAGAACGCTCTGGGGCAGAACGTCATAATCCAGAGCATCGGCGCCTGCAGCGGCGTGGTGGTGGCCGGCGCCATCTTCACGCTCCCGGCAATATACATACTCGGCGTGCCGGTTAACTTCATGCAGATGTTCATGAGCAGCCTGCTCGGCGGCGTGCTGGGCATCCTCTTCCTCATCCCCTTCCGCAAATACTTCGTGAAGGAGATGCACGGCAAGTATCCCTTCCCCGAAGCCACTGCCACCACACAGGTGCTCGTCAGCGGCGAGGGCGGAGGCAAGAGCGCCCGCATCCTGGCCGTCAGCGGCCTCATCGGGGGCCTGTACGACTTCTGCGTGGCCACCTTCGGCGCCTGGGCCGAAACCATCAGCACCACCTTCATCGGCATTGGCCACACCATCGCCGACAAGGCCAAGGTGCTGCTCAAGGTGAACACCGGCGCGGCCGTGCTCGGCCTGGGCTACATCATCGGTTTCAAGTACAGCCTCATCATCTGCCTGGGCAGCCTGCTCGTGTGGCTGGTGATAATCCCCCTCATGAACGTCTTCTGGGGCGGGCAGGTGCTCGATTTCATGGGCACCGGCATCACCCGGACCATCTCGCAGATGAGCGCCGACGGCATCTTCACCACGTACGCGCGTAGTATAGGTATAGGCGGCATCGCCATGGCCGGCATCATCAGCATCATCAGGAACGCCGGCGTCATCAAGTCGGCAGTGGGCCTCGCGGGCAAGGAATTCAGCCGCAAGGACGCAAAGACTGAAGAGCCCGAGCGCACCGACCGCGACCTTAAAATGCGCACCGTGGTGCTCGGAGTCGCAGTGGCGCTGCTCGCGGTCTTCGCCTTCTTCGCCTTAGGCGGAGTGGTGAACAACGTGTGGCAGGCCCTCATAGGCGTGGTGATAGTCGCGGTTATCGCCTTCCTCTTCACCACCGTGGCGGCGAACGCTATCGCCATCGTGGGCTCCAACCCCGTGAGCGGAATGACCATCATGACGCTGATAATCACCGCCCTGGTGCTTGTGGCGGTGGGGCTCAAGGGCGACCGCGGCATGGTGGCCGCACTGGTCATCGGCGGCGTGGTGTGCACCGCGCTTTCAATGGCGGGCGGCTTCATCACCGACCTCAAAATCGGTTACTGGACAGGCACCACCCCAGCCAAGCAGGAAGCCTGGAAGTTCGTGGGCACCCTGGTCGCCGCGGCCACCGTATGCGGCGTGATGCTCATCCTCAACAAGACCTACGGATTCACCGGCGAGAACGCCCTGGTGGCCCCCCAGGCCAACGCCATGGCGGCGGTGATACAGCCCATGATGAACGGCGGAAGCGCCCCGTGGCTGCTCTACGGCATAGGCGCGGCCATAGCGCTGCTGCTCACGCTGTTAAAGGTGCCGGCGCTGCCGTTCTGCCTCGGCATGTTCATCCCCCTGCAGCTCAACCTGCCCCTCCTCGTGGGCGGCGCCATCGCCTCCTTCGTGGGCAGCCGCAGCAAGGACGAGGCCGTCAACGCCGCACGCTCCGACAAGGGCACCCTCATCGCCAGCGGCTTCATCGCCGGCGGCGCGCTCATGGGAGTGGTTTCCGCAATCCTGAAGTTCGCGAACGTAGACTGGTTCATGAAGGCCTGGAATACGGCAGCACCCGGCGCTCTCGCGTCAGGTGCCGAAAAGATTGCGATAATCCCCTATCTGCTGCTGATAGCCTATATGATATGGGCGATTATGAAGAAGGATTCTCCGCGAAAAGGGTGAGGATGTTCAGGATGACCTGACTGGCCTTCTCGATGCTCTCGAGGGGCACCCACTCGAACTTGCCGTGGAAATTCAGGCCGCCGGCGAAGATGTTCGGGCACGGCAGGCCCCTGAATGAGAGGTTGGCGCCGTCGGTGCCGCCGCGGATGGGCTGGATCTTCGGCTTGATGCCTGCCATTTCCATGGCCCTGGCCGCCTTCTCCACTATGAAATAGTGCGGCTCCACCATCTCCCGCATGTTGTAATACTGGTCCTTGACCACTGCGGTGACGGTGCCATCGCCGTATTTGGCGTTGACGAAGTCGGCGCACCGGCCTATCATGGCCTTCTTGGCCTCGAACCTGGCGCGGTCGTGGTCGCGAATGATGTAGGCGAAATCGGCCTCCTCGACCGTTCCCTTGAAGGAAATGAGATGGAAGAAGCCCTCGTAGCCGCAGGTGTGCTCGGGACGCTCGAAGACGGGCAGCAGGGAGTTGAATTCCTCTCCGATGAGGATTGCGTTCTTCATCTTGCCCTTGGCGTTGCCGGGATGGACGTTGCGGCCCTGCACGTGAATCTTCGCAGATGCGGCGTTGAAGTTCTCGAACTCGAGTTCGCCCACCTCGCCGCCGTCCATGGTGTAGCCGAAGTCGGCGCCGAAACGCTCCACGTCGAACTTCACCACGCCGCGGCCTATCTCCTCGTCGGGGGTGAAGCCGATGCGTATGGGACCGTGCCTGAATTCGGGATGCTCCACGATGTACTGCACCGCGTTCATGATTTCGGCGACGCCCGCCTTGTCGTCGGCGCCCAGCAGGGTGGTGCCGTCGGTGGTGATGATGGTCTCGCCCTTGTGCGCGAGCAGTTCAGGGAAATCGGCCGGGTCGAGCTTGAGCCCGGGCACGCCCGCGAGATTTATGGCGAAGCCGTCGTAGCCTTTGATTATCTGGGGCTTGACGTTTTCGCCCGAGGCGTCGGGAGAGGTGTCAACATGGGCAATGAAGCCTATTGCAGGGATGTCTCCGGGCACGTTGGCGGGGATGCGGCCCATCACGTAGCCGTATTCGTCGAGGGTGGCCTCGACTCCCATGTCATTCAGTTCCCGGCAGAGAAGTTTCAGGAGGTTCAGCTGTTTGCTTGTCGAGGGTTGAGTCTGAGAGTCCTCGTTGCTCCGGGTGTCCACCTTCACGTAGCGGAGGAACCTGTCGAGTATCTTTTCCATCGTCTGTAGTATTTGGTTTCGTGTTTTCGGGGATGTCGGGTGCGGCGGTTTCAGCGGCAGCTTCGGCAGCGGCTCCAGCGGCGGCTTCGGCGGCAGCTTCCCGGGCGGCCTTTTCGGCGGCGCGGGCGTCTTCGCGGGCCTTGCGCCGGCGGTACATCTCGACGTACTGCTCCAGTTTCTTCCTGTCCCGTTCTTCCTGGGCCTGTATGCGCTTCAGCTGCTTTTCGAGCTTAGCCTTCCGGCGGGCCTCCTTTTTGGCCTCCTTTGCAGCCGCCTTCGCGGCATCGAGGGAGTCGAGCCGTTCCCAGCGGGCCTCGCGTTCAGCTTCCTTTTCGGCCCTGATGCGCTCCCGTTCGGCCTTCCTGAGGGCCTTTTCGTCCATCACGGGCTCCGGGGCGGCAAGGCTGTCGGCGCTCGCCGAGAGGGAATCAGCCGCGGCGAAAAGGCTGTCGGCCGCGGCCGCAAGGGAATCGCTCGGGAAGGCAAGGCTGTCGGCGTGGGAAAGCAGGGAATCCGCCGGAACGGCGAGGCTGTCGGCGGCGAAGCCAAGGCTGTCGGCAAGGGAGATGCTGTCCGCGGCGGGCATCAGCCCCAGAGTGTCGGCGGCGGCCTCCTCCATCTCCTTCATGGCCTCCTGCTGACGCCTGCGTTCCTCCCTGCGGCGCCGGGCCTCGTCGAGCGAACGGTAGACGTCGTTCATGTAGCCCGGGAAGAAGATGTTGGTCTGCCGGAACTGCGCGCGCGGTCGGGCGGCATATTCCGCCCTCTCGGAGGGCCTGACGGTGAGGTCGGTGATGTCGCCCTTACCCTTGGGCTGCTTTTCAATCTGCCAGTTGAAGCCTTTGAGCGACCTGTCCTCGCCCTTCAGCTGCGGGATGGGGTAGGCGTCGTTCTTGGGGCTGTCGAAGTAGTATACCTGATCGAGGCTGCCTTCCTTGAAAAGGGCAGACATCATTTTGGTTTCCACCTTGTTTACCGTGGCGATGGCCTCCTTTTCCTTGAGGAAGAAGATGGCGGACGCCCCTCCCAGTGCGTCGAAGCGCTTGAGGGCGCCGGTGGTGTCGAAGTAGGCCATCACCTCGGTGCCCTTGATCTGGTCGAACAGCAGGGAATCCTCCTGCGTTATGATGAAGGCGTCGTTGAGCAGGCTTACCCTGTCGACGCTGCGGCCCGCCACGAGGGCGAAGAGGCTGTCGGCGGTGTACTGCCGCCTGCCGTCGCTCCACGCAATGGGCTCGACGTAGAAGCGGGCGATGGAGTCGAGGTCGTTGTAACGCAGTGAGTCACATACCACCTGGAGGTCGTAGCGATACACCTTCACGTGCCCCTTGGCGTCCAGGAAGCCTATCTTGGTGGAGTCCTTCGGCTCGCTCGACAGGGAATCCGCCACGAACATGCTGTCGGAGGGAGCAGCAAGGCTGTCCGGGGGCGCTGCAACGGCATCGGAAAGCGCTGCAAGGGTGTCGGCGGGCACCGTCAGGCTGTCAGCGGGGAACGCCAGGCTGTCCGAGGGCGCGGAAAGGCTGTCTTCAGGCTCGGAAACCGGCGGCGGGGGCGGGGGCGGGGGCGTGGTTCCTTCCTCCGGAGGCGGCGGGGGCGGCGGAGCGTCCTCCCCGTCATCGGAGCCGCTCCCGGAGTGCATCTGGTTTCCGCCGGTCTTGCCGCCTCCCTCCAACTTGTTCTTGGCATCCTCGGCGGCCTTCCTGGCCGCTTCAAGGGCCTTCTGGCGGTATTCCTGCACCGGGTCGGTGTAGATGTCGGCCTTGCGGCTCCCGGCATCCTTTATCTCGTTTTCGGGGATGTCGCACATCGGAACGGTGCGGTAGATGATGGTGTCTCCCCCGAAATAAAGCGTGTCGATACGCTCCCTGGTGCCCGTCTTTCTGCCTTCGGCATCCTTCACCGGCACTTCCTCCCTGGTGCGCAGGGCCACGGCGGCGTCCCTGCTCAGCTTGATGCGGGAGAGGGAGTCGATGTAATGTATGCGGCCTCCCACCGCCGCCACGTCGCGGGTGGTGTCCTGCACCTGCGCATGGCCCAGCAGGAGCACGTCTTCGGTGAGCCGGTAGTAGAAAAGGGAGTCGCACCAGGCCTCCTGGTCGTCGGTGGTGCCGTGCACGTCGCCTTCGAAGAAGAAGACCTCGGACGGCCTGTCGTACCAGCCTCCGCCCGCCGAGAGCATGTTGCCTTCCTTCCAGAAGTCGATGTAGGAGAGGAAGTTGGCCTTGTTCGGACGGGACTCGTAGTCGAGCATGCTGGTCTTGATGAAGACCGAATCGGTGAACATGTTCACGTCGTCGCGGAACGAGAAGACCTTCCTGCGGGCGTCGTAGCGCCCTTCTCGGCTCTCGATAATCTGCCCTTCGCTGTCGCGCATGGCGCCGCCGTTCTGGAAGAAGGCGATGCTGTCGAGGGTGTTGTAGTCGAGGGTGTAGGTGCGGAGCGTGTTGTGGTCGCTGTCTTCCAGCTGAACCACCCCGCCGCGGCACACGATCAGGTTGTCGTCGACGAAGTAGTCCATCTTCTGGCTGGTGAGGATGGTCTCGTCCTGCACCACCTTCACGTTGCCGGTGGCATTGAGCACCCGTTCCTCCACGTTGTAGAGGGCGGTGTCGCAGATGAAATAGGTGCCGTTGTGCAGGAAGGTGGCGTCGAGGCTGCGCCGGAAAGCCTTGCCGTTCTCGTTGAGCAGCTGCACGTTGGCAGCCTTGATGAGACGCACCAGGCTGTCCTTCTGCCCGTCGTTCTGGGCAGAAAGACCCGGGCCCGCGCACAGCAGGGCAAGGGCCAGAAGAATTATTTCCTTACCTTTTGCGCCCATCCTTTGCGGGAGAAGTCACAGTCGCCGAAAAGCGGATCGATGATTATGTAGGTTTCGTTTATCTTCTTTTCCACGAAGGAGTTGAGGGCTTCCGTCTGCTTGGTGTTGCGCACCATGCCCAGCAGCTCAGTGTAGTCGTTCTCGAAGGTGGCGGCGTGCGAGGGCACTATCTTGTCGAGGCGGACTATCTTGTACACCAGATTGCCGTCGCGGCCCTCGTTGTCGCGGGAGACGATGGGCGAGGACACCTGCCCGGGCTCGAGGTTCTTCACCGCCTGGTAGTCTTCGGGCTTTATCTGGTCGATTTCGAAATACGAGCTGCCGGTGTTCGGGTCGGCCATCTGACCGCCGTTGGTGCGGGTCGCAGGGTCTTCCGAATAGAAGCGCGCGGCCAGGTCGAAGGCGATCTTGTTGCTGTCGATCGCGGTCTTGAGGCTGTCGAGCCGCTTGAAGGCCTTTTCCTGGTCTTCCGAGGTGTACTGCGGCTTGAGCAGGATGTGGCGGGCGTTGAAACTGTCGCCCTTCTTTTCGATGACCTGGATGATGTGGAAGCCGTCGGGGGTTTCGACTATCTGGGAGACGGATCCGGGCTTGAGGGCCATCGCCGCATCGGAGAACGCGGGCCAGAAGATGTTTCGCGACGCCATTCCGAGCTCGCCGCCCTTGCGTGCGGAGCCGGGATCCTCGGAGTAGAGGCGGGCCAGCGTGGCGAACTTCTCGCCGTTGATGATGCGCTCGCGAATTTCGAGCAGGCGCTCCTTGACGGCCATGTTGGCGGCGTCCCTGTCGGGATAGACGCAAATCTGGCTCATCTGGTACTTGATGGGAATCACGGGCAGGTTGTCCACCGAGGCGGTGTCGAGATAGCGCTTGACGTCGTAGGGGGTGAGCTCCGGGATGTTGCCGGCGATCTGCTGCTGCTCCTGCTGGATGAGGGAGTTGTCTTCGAGCTGCTTCTGCCATTCCTGGCGGAGCTTGTAGACGGGCTTTCCGAAGTAGGCCTCGGCCTGCTCGTCGCCTCCCAGGGCGTAGCGCATTTCGTCCATCCTCTGGTTGAGCTCGGCGGACACCATTTCGTTGTTTACGGTGAGCGAGTCGAGCCTAGCCTGCATGAGGAACAGCTTCGACTGCATCATGCTCTCGAGGAGGGAGCAGCGGGTGTTCTGGTCGGACTGCATGCCCTGGGCGCGCATCATCTGCACTTCCCTTTCAAGCTCCGAAATGGTGATGAGCTCGTTGCCCACGACCGCGATGGTCTTGTCTATTATGCCGCCGTATTTCTGGCCCCACAATGCCGTGCAGGCAAGCATGGCCGCCAGTGTGAGAATCTTTTTCATTCGCCGTAGATTACTAAATCCTTTTTCTTCTGTGCTTCCGTAAGCAAGTCTTGTTCCAAACCGGTGAGGAGGTCGCGCTTGCGCGCGCTCAGGATGTTGTCCTTTATGAGGGTGCTGCAGTAGTCGAGCGGGGCTATGCCGCTGCGGATTATCTCGAAGACATATGCCGCACGCAGGTCTCCTCGGTCTTCGGACTCGAAGAGTATGTAATTGCTTTTAAGACGGGAGAGCATGGTTTCATGGTCGGTGCCGAACTCGCGGGCGAGGGCGCCGGCGTCGGTCCAGACATCGGAATTGTCGATGTAGCGGATGGCCGCGATGTACACCAGGGAGTCGAGGTCTTCCAGCTCGCTGCCGCGCTCGGCGGGGAGTTTGCCCAGGATTTCCTCCCTGTTCTGGGAGTCTTTCATGATGTCGACGAAGCGGACCTTGAGGATCGGGCGGCTCAGGGTGAAGCTTTCCTTGTGGGCGTCGTAGTAGGCTTGCACCTGGGCGTCGGTGATGACCGTGTCGAGCCGGGTGCTGATGTACTGCTGCTCATAGCGGTAGCGGAGCAGGGATCGCCTGTAGTCTTCCAGCTCGCGGGAGACGTCCTTGTCTTCCTTGGAGAGCTGCGCTTCGGCGGTGTGCTTGAAGAGGATGTCGGAAGCCCAGGAGTTGATGTACTGGAGGGCGAGCCGGGTGGAATCTTCGGAAGTTACGCCGTCGGGGATATATTGCGACAGCGTCGAGAGGTAGAGCTTTTCACCGCAGGCCTTCGCCACCACCTGGTCGTCGTGGACGAGGTCGTTGATGAAGTTGCAGCCCGTGAGCACCGCAAGCGCCGTAAAGAGTAGGACCATACATTTCTTCATAGTCTGCAAATATACGAATTTTACCTATATTTGCGGGACATGAAAAAGACTATACTTCTGCTGGCGCTCCTGGCATCCGCCTCGTGCGTCCGCGCGCAGTCCCTCCCGGACGGGCAATGGGCCGTGGTGAACGCCTCCAGCGCCTACATGCGCGCAGAAAACCGCTATTCCAGCGAATGTGTAAGCCAGACCCGCATGGGCACCCTGGTCCGGGTGCTGGAACAGAAAGGGTACTGGGTGCGGGTGCGCACTCCGGAGCCCTACGAAGGCTGGATAAACGAGGTCGCGCTCGCGCCGCTTGAAGCCCTCTCTCCGGAAAGGCAGCGGCAGCTTCAGGAATGGGGGCCGAAGCTCCACCCCCTCCAGACGGCGGAGGCGCAGAAGTATCTCAGCAGTCCAAAGTACATCTGCACGGCCGAATATACTCACGTTTACGAACAGCCTTCCGAAGAGGCCGGGCGCATCTGCGACCTGCTCATGAGCGACATCGTCCGCAAGGGGGACGTCTCCGGGCGGGAAGGTTGGCTGGAGGTGGTGCTGCCGCAGGGCGTCAAGGGCTGGGTGAAGGAGTGCGAAGTCGCTGATTTCAAACAGTTTGCCTCAAGCAGGGTGGCAAGTGCCGAAAGTATCATCGCCCTTGCCCGGCAGTTTCTCGGGGTGCCCTATTTCTGGGGCGGCATGAGCGTAAAGGGCTTCGACTGCAGCGGCCTTACCGGCTTCTGCTATTTCATGAACGGGGTGCTGCTCCCGCGCGACGCCTCCGAGCAGATCAAGTGCGGGGAGAAGGTGCCTTCGCTGGAAGATGCGCAGCCGGGGGACCTTGTCTTTTTCGGCAACACGTCCGTGGGGCACGTGGCCATTTACATGGGGGACGGGAAAATCATCCATTCATCGCAGACGGTCCGCATCAATTCGCTCTATCCTTCCGAGAGCGGCTACTACGGGCGCAACATTCTCGGGATAAGGCGCATCATCGGCAGTTCCGAAGGCTGCTCCTCCCTGTCCGGCTCGCCGCTGTACTTCAGCAGGTGATTCCGCGGGGGGCGGCCAACCCGAACCGTCGACCGTTTTTCTCAATTGATTAAGAATCAGCGAGTTACACAAAAACGGTACCCCGATAGGATGACCAGTGGAACGGGTTGAGGCTGGAGAAGGACATCGCCGCACAGGTGAGGTAGATCCTTCGGTCGCTTCGCTTTTTGCTAACTTGCAATAGAAAGATACTCGTTGCCAAGTTTTTCTATACAATGTATAATCTCCTGCTCTCGCTCCGCAGAGGGCGTTTTGAAGCCATTGATATAGCTTCTCAGCAGCGAAGCGTTGAATCCGAATTTCTGGGCAAAGCCGCTCACGTTGATTTCCGGATGAGTAAGGAAGAAGTGTTGGAGGCGGGTGGGTTCGGCATCGGCATACAGGAAACTCTCGAAACTGATATCCTCGTCAAGTTCGTGCCAATGGATGCCGATGGTGCTGATTTCGTACTTGGCCCGCTGCTGCTCCGTTGCCCTTCGAAGGTGGGAATACCACAGCAGAGACTGACGATAGGTTTTCCCGTCGTCTCCCAGACCATAAATCCAGTCTCCGTCAAACCATATTTTACTGATTGTCTTCATTGTCAGTCTTGAACAGTTCATACCAGCGGTTGATGATGATATCCGTATTCTCGGCAATCATCCGTTCGATGCGCTTAAGGTCATTTGCCTTGATGTTATGGACATACTCCATACACAAAGCCTTCTCCGTCCCAATTGAATTGGCATCACCATTATGCCCCCTCACGTGAACGTGGATGGGCTCATGCTCGCGGGAGAAGAACATGAAAATGAAACCTTATTGTCGGAATAACTCGGGCATATGACTTACTTTTTGCAAAAATAGGTAACAAAAATGAAACCCGCAAGGATTTGGGCAAAATTATCACCTGTTTGACGAAACACGGAACTTTGACGATGACTTTTCGCGGCTCAGAGGGGTTTTTCAGAGCCCTCGGTCGCGTGGACCTCTACCGCCACTCGCCGGAAGTCGGTCGCCGGAACGCAAGTTCCACGGATTTGGAAAAGTCCGGGAAGGGTCGGTCGCCAGGACGCCAGCTCCACGGATGGGGAATTGACAATACAAGGCGGAGATTCAGACTGATTGAAATCCAAGAATTATTTGTTATCTTTGCAGCGAATTAATTCACAAAACTTATGAACTTAAGAGAAATCAAGAAGGACATCACCTATATTCTCGGTGCCTTCATCGAAGATTGCGCTACCGCCGTCCAGAATCCCAAGGTAAATGAAAAAACCGTTTCCGACCTCATGAACGAGGCCCTTGACCTCTACGACGAGCTCCGCGAGAAAATCATGGTCAAGAACGTGGAAGGTTCCAAGAAGAGCTATTTCAACGCTCTCCGCAAGGAAATCCTGGAGCGCACGGATGCCCTCTACACCAAGCTGAGCGAAGCCGTCACCAAGCAGGACGGCGAAGCCGCCGGGGAACCCGCTCCCGTCAAGAAGGCAGCCCCCAAGAAGTTAGGTACCGCGGCAGTCGGAAAGCCCGCGGAAGAAAAGCCCGCCGCTGAGAAGCCCGCTCCCAAGAAGGCTCCCGCAAAGAAGGCCGAAAAGCCCGTGGAAGAAAAGCCCGAGGAAGAGAAGCCCGCCGCTGAGAAGCCCGCCCCGAAGAAGGCTCCCGCAAAGAAAGCCCCTGCAAAGAAGGCCGAGGAAGGCGCTGAAGAAAAGCCCGCTCCCAAGAAGGCTCCCGCAAAGAAAGCCCCCGCAAAGAAGGCTGAAGAACCCAAGGCAGAATAAACCTGCTCAAACACAATAGTTTACGGGGCGTCCCACGACGTCCCGTTTTTTGTAAAACCATTCCATTTTTGCTCCCGTGAAGACTTCTGCAGCCATAACCATCCTGCTGACTCTTGCCGCCCTGCAGCTCAGCGCGAAGCCCACCACTCCCAAGACAGCCACCCAGAAGGCCGTGCAGGAGGCCGACGCGAACGGCCCCCTGTCCCAGAGCATCTGGGGAATATGCGCCGTGAACGTCAAGGGGGACACCCTGGCCTGGCTCAACGCCACCCGCCGCATGGTTCCCGCTTCGAACATGAAGCTCATCACCACCGGCGGCGCCCTGCTGACCTTCGGCGGAGACTACACCTTCAAGACACGTTTCGCCACCGACGGGGAGCTGCGCGACTCCGTGCTCGCCGGCAATCTGTACATCGTGGGCGGAGGAGACCCGATGATAGGCAACCTGTTCTCGTATCTGCCGTCGCCCGAGGTAACTTTCAGGTCGTGGTACAAAGTGCTCACGGGCAACGGGATAAAGCACATAACCGGGGATATAGTGGGTGACGGCAGCTACTTCGACGCGGAGCAGCGCCAAAGCGACTGGAGCGTGGAGGACGTGGCCACCCGCGACGGCGTGGTGCCCAGCGGCCTCACCTGGCGTGGAAAGATGAAGGACACCATTCCCGACGGCCCCTACCCCGCAGCACTGCATTTCCTGGAATGGCTGCAGGCCGACTCGCTGCTCACCGTGGAAGGCGTCGCCCGCGAAGGCACGGCCGACAGCCTCGTATTTCTTGGAGAGGTGAAATCAAGGCCGCTCAAGAGCCTGGTCCGCACGGCCAACTGCCAGTCCGACAATTTTATAGCCGAAACCCTGGCCAAGAGCATAGGGCTGCGCCATGCCGGCGACGACGAATATTCGGTGATTCCGGCGGCCATGCGCAAGTCGCTCTCACCCATAGGGCTCTCGGCCGCCAGCGGCAGGATGCGCTTCGCCGACGGTTCGGGGCTTTCCCGCAAGAACTACATAAGTCCTTCTTTCATGGTAAGATACCTGCTCGCCATGACGGGCAGCAAGGTCTACCGCGACTTCTTTGGTTCCCTGCCCCGCGCCGGCGAAAAGAACACCACCCTTTCGAACCGCCTGCCCAAGGCCGACGCGGCCCTTAAAAACCGCATCCACATGAAGAGCGGCAGCATGAACGGTGTCAACTGCCTGAGCGGCTACATCGTCTCCGGCGACGACGACCCTTCCAAAACCATCGCTTTCAGCATCCTCTCGAACAACTCGGTCGACCCGGCAAGGACGGTCTACGCGCAGATAGACGCCATCCTCGAGATACTGGCGGGCGAGAACAAGTGACGCGGCGCGGGCAATTCCGCCCGCAGGGAAGTCTAATCGAGCTCGATGTGAACGTCCGTGGCGGGCGTGCGGCAGCTGACCGTGCGCGTCTCGCCGGGCAGAAGGGCGAAGAAGTTGTCGCTCCAGAATGCCGGCACCACCAGGGCTCCGCCTGAATCCTTCGCCTTGAGAATGTTCATCGGGGCTATGACGGAAGACTCGTTGGTGAGCGTGACGCTGTAGCTGCCGGTGCTCTTCCGCACCTCCATCTGCACGTCGGCCTTTTCGCCGCCGAAGACGAAGGAAAGGTCGCCGTAGCGCTTTATCGGAGTGACATACCAGTTGGTCTCATCCCAGGCATAGACATTCTCAGAGGCCGCAAGGCAGTAGAAATTGTCGGCCACGGGGGTGCCGTCGGGCAAGCTGAGCGTGAGCGAGACGAAATGCGGGCGGCCGTCATGGCGGCGCAGGTCGAAGACGGGCGCGACCGTGCGGTAGCCGACGCTCACGCTTCGGCTTTCCTCTCCCAAAGGCTTCGACGCGGCGTCGAACACCTGCACCCTCGCAACAAGTTCCGCCGGGTCGGGACTCTCGCTCACGACATATACTTTCCTGTCGGCATGATTGAATATCAGCTGCACGGGCGCGCAGGCCTTTTTGGTGCCGTAGTACCCGGCGGTGGGAACGCCGTAGGAGTCGTAGAGCTGCCAGTAGAGCGACGGCCAGGCCGAGTTGAGCATCCACTGCACGATGCCGGTGGTGTGCGGTATCCGCACCCTGAAGGCTTCGAACATGGCGCGGGTGCCGTCGTAGTCGACGGCGTGGGCCCGGCGCACGAAGTCTTCGAAGGTGCTTGCGGCACCGTACTGGCCTTCAATGACTTCCGCAAGCATCCTCGGGGTGTTCATGTCGGTGGTGGAGGCTGTGCAGTGATAGTCCCAGGCGGCCGAAAGCGGCCAGAGCTCATCTTCGGGAATCATCCTGCGGAGCGACTCCTCCTGCGGGAGGTTGGCCCCGATGCCGGTCTCGGTGTTGAAGCCGAAGGCGCCTCCGTTATGCGTGTCGCGGTACCAGTAATCGGGTGCCACATATTCGTAGGGGCCGGCCATCTTGCTCCCCGACAGGCCGCTGACCGTGCTGGTGAGCGACTTTGCCGAGCAGATGTAGGGACGGTATTCCTGGGCGGAGTAAATCTGCATGTAGCGCTCCTCGAGGCGGGGGTTGGGGATGCGGTCGCTGCCCGTCATCCAGCCGATCAGGGCCGGATGGTTGTGCAGGCGCACCACCTGGTCGCGGAAGTAGGCCACCGCGAGGTCTTCGGATGCGGGATCGTTGATGCAGCCGTAGCCGGGAGTCTCGGGAAGGCCGCAGTAGGACTCCCACTCCCACTGGCAGCTCCAGCCTACGAGGGCCAGCACGCCGAGGCTGTCGCAGAGGTCGTAGACGGTGTCGTCCTTGCCCCAGATGTTCTCGAAGCGGATGCAGTTGAGATTCATGTCCATGACATAGGCCACCTGGCGGGCGAGATCCCCGGGGGTGTCGCGCATGAAGATGTCGTCGGTCCAGCCGCCGCCACGCAGGAGGATGTCCCTGCCGTTGAGGGTGAACTGCCGCCAGCCTTCCGGGGTGAGACGGCTGGTGATGCTGCGCACGCCGAAATCCGTTTCGCGGCGGTCGGAAAGGGTTCCGTCGAGCTCTACGTCCGCCACGATGCGGTACATCTCGGGGCTGCCGAGGTCGTATGTCCACCACACGCGGGGATTGTCAAGATGGAGGATTGGGGCTTGCACCGGCGTAAGGGTAAGGGTTGAAGTGCCTCCGGCTTCAAGACTGAACGGGAGGGAGCACCGGCCCGAGCCCTGCAGGTCGAGGGAAAGAGTGCCTTCGGCGGGCTGCGAGCTGCGGTTGCGCAGCGTCACGCGGACTTCCAGGTCGGCCTCGGCAAGCGTTTCGGTGTTCAGCCGGGGGATCACGAACACGTCCTCGACGGTAACGTCGCCGCTCGCGCGCAGACGCACCGGCCGGACAATGCCCATGCTCTCGTCGAGCGGGCGGGGATTCCAGTCGACGTATCCGTGGTTGAGGTCGCCCTCCCGGGCGCGGCGCACCCGTACCTCAAGGGAGTTGTTCCGCCTCAGAAGGGAAGTGACGTCGTACTCTCTCTTGAGAAATACTCCGAACGTGGTGTCGGAGGAGGCTATCCGGCTGCCGTTCAGGAAGATATCGGCATAATAGCCGATCCCGTCGAACACCAGGGAGTAGCGGCGCCCCTTCGAAGGGGAAGCCTTGAAGCCGGTCTTCCAGATCCAGGTGTCGTCGAAGATGGAACGGTCGGCGGAGGCGTAATTCCTGCCTTCGAACAGGGAGTCGCCGTAGTATCCGGCGGCCTCGAGTGCGCCCGCGACGGTCGAGGGGACGGTTGCCTTGCAGCTTTCGGCTCCGCCGCTACGGGAGAGCCGCCAGCCTTCGGAAAGGAGAATCTCCCCTTCATGCGAAGGCCCCGCATGGGTGCTGCAGCCGCACAGTGCCGCAGCCAGTAAAATGGTGACAGTCAGCGATTTTTTCATGCTACAACCTAACTTGAATCTTGATTCCTATGTTGCGGCCGGGGTTGAACACTCCGGCATATTTGAGGCGGCTGAGGTGGCTCTGGTACACGGTGTCGAAGATGTTGTCGGCAAAGAGCATCACGGTGAGGGCGTCCCGGCCGGCGATGCGCACGTCGGCTCCGGCGGAAAGGCCGAAGAGCACATAGCCCGGAGTGGGGGTTTCGGTGCCGCCCGTGAGGTGGATGCGGTTCTGCGGGGCAACGGCCTCCATGTGTGCGGCCAAATAGCTGTTGGTAAGCACTTTACCATCGCGCACCAAGTCGTATTTCAGGGTTGTCACCACCCGCGGCGCCGGGGTGAAGGGCAGGCAGTCGTCCCTGTCGGTGAGGGTGAGGCGCGCGTACACCAGCGAGAGGGCGTTCTCGAAATGCAGCCGTTCCACCGGATGGATGTCGAGACTGAACTCTCCGCCCCAGAGGAAAGCGTTCCCCTGGGTGTAGCCGAACACGGGGAAGGGGTCTTCGAAGACCTGGCTCATGCGCTCGAGGAAGATGTAGTTGCTCACCAGGTTCGCGAAGAGGGCGGTCTCGACCGAAACCACAGGGGACGAGTAGTCCCAGCCCAGGTCGGCCTGCCAGCTGCTCTCGCTGCGGAGATCGTGGTTGCCCACTTCGTAACGGAGCGTGCCCTCGTGCTCGCCGTTGGAACCGAGTTCACTGATGCTGGGGGCGCGGTAGCCCCTCGAGAGGTTGAGCCTCAGGTCGGAACGGGGCCCGAGGTGCCGGATGGCCCCGATGCTGCCGGTAATGCCGCCAAAGCTCCTCGTGAAATCGTCGAAACGTCCTTCCAGCGGCTTGCTGTGAAGGCTGCGGACATCCCCCCGGACGCCGCCGCTGACGTGCCATTCGCCTATCTCGCGGCAGGCGGTGGCAAAGAGGCCGGCGTCGGCAAGGGAGTAGTCGGGAATGAGGAACTCGTCGCCGGCGTTCTCCGACCGCTGGAACATACCCGCAACGCCGCCGACCAGCTTCCAGCCGGACACGACCGTACGCTTGTACTGCAGGTTCCAATTGACGGTGTGGAGCTGCAGGTCGAGGCCGGGCTCGGAAGCGCTCTCCTCGAACTCCCGGCGGCTGTTGCGCTGATAGCCCACGGTGGCCTTTACGGAGCCCTCGCCCGCAATGAAGAAGTTGTCGAGCACGGCCTTGAAGTGGTTCACCCGCTGGAAGGGCAGCTCGGGAGCATAGCCGTTCGCCGGGCCTTCGAGCAGGCCGGTCTCAGGGTCGCGCTCCCCTTCCGCTATTCCCGGAACGAGCTGGAACAGACTCACTTTCAGATGCGACCAGCCCCAGCTGCGGTTGATTCCGAGCATGCCGGAAGCCGCCTTCTCGGCGAAACGGGTGCCTGGCACGAAGCCGTCTGAGGCGTTGCGGTAGTCGTGAGCCATGCGCTGGCTCCAGCGCACGTCCCACACCATCCCGCCGTTGTTGCCCGCGGCATCGCCGGTGTAGCCGAAAAGGCCCGCGTTCGACTGGTATTCCGCCCCCGCCTTCACGCTGACGGTCCCGCGCGGGAGCACCGGATAGTCGTTCAGCACTATGACTCCCGCCATGGCGTCGGAACCGTACACGAGGCTCGCCGGCCCCTTGAGGACCTCAACGCTGCCGACCGACTGCGGGTCCACCTCGACGCCGTGCTCGTCGCCCCACTGCTGGCCTTCCTGGCGGACGCCGTCGTGCACCACCAGCACCCGGTTGTAGCCGAGGCCGCGGATTACGGGCTTGGAGATGCCTCCGCCGGTGGTTATCTGGGAAATACCGGGTTTGCGGGCCAGGGCGTCCACGATGTTGGAAGACGCCGATTCCTGCAACTCCCTGGCCGATACGATGGCTACGGGAGACGGGGAATCGCGGCGCACTTCACTGCCGGTGATGCCGGTGACGACCGCCTCGGCGATGGACGCGTTGGTCTCGGCAAGTGCGAAATCCCTGCGGGCGGTAAGCCGCAGGTCGATGTCTTCGATTATGGTCTGGTGCCCGAGCAGACTCACCTGCACGGTGGTGACGATGGCGGGAAGGCCCGTCACCAGATAGTTGCCTTCGGAGTCGGTCATCGCCCCCTGACGGAGATCGGGGAATATCACGTAAACCCCGGCGAGGGGCTCGCCGGAAGCCTTGTCGGTCACTTTCCCGGAAAGGGTTCTGACATCCTTGCCCGCCGAGAGCGCAGGCAGTTGCACCGAGAGCAGCAACGAGAGCAGCAACGGCAGCGCCGCAGAGCTCAGCATTGACGACGTCCTGAACTTTTTCATGGCGGCACAAAAATAACCAATTATCCTGAATACTCGCGCGAAAAGCAGTTGTACCGGGAGTCTGCATTTTGCGGGACCCCTGCCGACGTTAGTCTGCCATCGGTGTGGACCCTTATCCTCAAAAAGGGCTTAAAATGCTGATAATCTGCTTATTAAGTGGACCTGTAGCGGCACCCCGCTGTCGGGAATCTCACATTGGAGGCCATCGTCTGTCAGAGCGGAACGATGCGGATGATTCCTAATCGTAGCAGATGTCTGATATTTGTCGAAAAAATTCGTAGATTTGAAAAAATTTTGAACATGAAACGGATTGCAGTCATTCTCATCCTGTCGCTCTCTGCCGCTGCTGCCATGGCGCAGCCCCTCCAGAGGAGCCAGATAATCACCGACAGCATTTCCAGCGCCCTGCTGGGCGAGGAAGTCAAAGTAAACGTTTATCTGCCGCAGGGCTTCGACGCTTCGGCCGGCAGGCTCTACCCCGCAGTGTACCTGCTGCACGGCCTTTCCGACACCTATGAAGCCTGGAAGGACAAAGGGCACATGCAGGAAGTAGTGGACGAGCTCATCGCTTCCGGGGCGATTTCGAAGATGGTCATCTTCATGCCCAATGCGGGCGGCCCCGACGTCCACAACCAGTGGAACGGGTATTTCAACATGCCGGGCAGGCCTTACGAGGATTTCTTCTTCGGGGAGCTGGTTCCCGCCCTTGAAGGCCGCTACTGCATAAAAGCCGACAAGCAGCACCGTGCCATAATGGGCCTTTCCATGGGCGGAGGCGGCTCCACCGTCTACTGTCAGAGGCATCCCGACATGTTCTCGAGCTGCTACGCCATGAGCCCGTGGCTCGACCAGGGCGAACCCGCCGCGGACACGCCGAAAGACAAGCTTTACATGGTCAGCAAGGCCGTGCACGACCATTCCGCCAACGCATTTGTGGAGAACGCAGGCGAGCAGGACGTAGCGGCGCTCAGGACTGTGAAGTGGTACTTCGACTGCGGCGACGATGACTTCCTGCTTGACCTCTCGACGGACATCTATCGGAAGATGCGCATGAAGGGCATCCCGGCCGAGCTCCGCATCCGCGACGGCTGGCACTGCTGGGAGTACTGGCACCAGGCCCTGCGCACCGCCCTGCAGTTCGCCACCTGGAACTTCGGCGACCCCGAAAACCGGTAATTCCACCTTGCGGTGGCCATCTACCTGTCGAATGGATCGCCGGAGGGATCGCGGCTGATTATCCAGCGCAGCGCGTTCACGAACAGCAGGTTCTGCTCGCCGTCCTTGTAGCACTGGTCGCCGTGTCCCATGTTCAGGTATATCATCCTGTACTTAGTATTGGTCCACACCACAGGCCAATCGCCGCCGTATACTATGTCCTTGAGGCCGAAGGGATAATTCTTGGGCGAAAGGGACATGAGCACCTTGATGTCGGGATTGGAACGGGGTTCAGGAGACCACTGGTAGAACTCGCTCGCAGGAAGCACGAACTCTCCGGGGAGATTCTTCGTAACCGGGTGAGAAGAGTCGTCGACACAGGCCAGAGCAGGCTGGGGAGGCCAGTTGTTGCACTTGAATACCCCGCCGCCGAGGAACTCGAGATACCACGGCCATTTGGTCCTGACGTCGTTGTAGCCCGATGCGTGGAAGCCCACCCATCCGCCGCCGTTCTCCATGTATTTCTCGAACAGCGCGCGGCCTTCAGGGTCGGAAGGCTGGGCGTTGAGAGCCACTATGACGGTGTATTCCTTCAGTTGGTCGTAGGTATAGGCCGAAAGGGTCGTGGTGGTGTCAAGCTCGAAGCCGTCGCCCACGTTGAGGGCGGTGAAGAAATCGAGCGACATCTTGTCGAACTGCACATGGGCCTCCTCGGCGAAGGGGTCCCAGTAAAGGAGGGCCTTGAAACGTTTTTCCTTGGCGTAGTTGGCTTCGCGAGTATCGTTTCCGACGGTGCGATTGGTGTTGCAGGCCGCAAAGAGAAGCAGGGGCAGCAGCAGAATTGCGTATTTTTTCATATCGGGGCAAGTGTATTTGATTCAATCATTTGACAACCATTCGATGGTATCCAGAAGGATATTGAGGAAGGTCTCGTTCTGCATGAGGACGGGACTGTGTCCGAACTGGAAGTAGATGTTCTTAGCCTTCACGGAAGTGTTGGTCCACACTACCGGATGATCCCCCATCCGGATGCGGGAGGCCGGAGAATAGGAGTCTTCGTCCACGGACGCGATGACGTGGATGTAAGGTGCGGCCCTGGGGCTCTTGTCGTAGGTGTACCACTCGTCCTCGTCGACGATAAAGGAGGAGCCGGCCCTGCTCATCGCGGGATGTGACGCATCCTCGACATTCACCGTACCGCTGCAGGTCCCGGCAATGTAATTGTCGAAGCGTATTCCGCCCATGAAATCGGAGAACCAGTCCCACATGGGGAAACCGTCGAATTCTCCGAGCAGGGTGGCGTGATGAAAGCCCGCATAGCCTCCCCTGCCTTCCCGGATATAATCCATGAAGGCGTTCTGCGCCTCCTCGGGCCAGGGATACGGGGGGCAGTCGAGCTGGAGAATCACGTCGTAATCGTTCAGGAACCCGGAGGATACGTTGCGGGTGTTGCGGATATCGGTCACCGCGAAGCCGTGGCTTGCCGACACGGAATCGAGCCAGGGCACCAGCACGTCGGTGAGGGGCTTGTGCCAGCCGCCGTTTTCGTAGAGCACCAGCACGTTCTTCAGGCTGCGGGCGACCCGGAGTTTTTCAGAGCACACTTCAGCCATGGCATGGTCCTCCTGTTCGCAGTTCCACTCCCAGTACATGCCGCCGCGGAGGTTGTGCCTTATTATGTAATCGCACCTTTCCGCCGTGCCGTCCACGTCCTTGCCCTCATGGAAGGGCATGCCGAGGACGAGCTTGCCCGGGGGAACGCCGGCAGCCACGTGCGCCGCCACCGCTTCCTGATAGGTGTATTCGTTTCCCATGTCGTAGGCCATCACGTTCACGTAATCGACATAGGGAAGGACCGCCTTGAGGTCTATGTATCGGGCGGAGCAGACCGTGGCAATGGTAAGCATCTTCTTGTCTCCCAGCGTTTTGCGCAGGCATTCCATGAGCAGGGTGAAGTTTTCGGTATCTTCGGGAGATGCCGATATGCCGGCGGCGTCGCTGGTAGGATATTCCCAGTCGATATCGATGCCGGCGAGGCGGAAGCGCCTCACCACCCTGCGGCAGGCCTTGGCGAAGGAGAGGCGGTTCCCGGGTGTGGCGGCCATCTCGCTGAAGCAGCCGCTTCCCCATCCCCCTATCGACAGCAGGACCTTTGGAGCGCGGCGTCCTCTTCCCAGCCGGGCCACTTTGCGAAGTTCCCGTTTATCAGGGATATAAACCCCGTCGAAGGTTTCATTCACATGGGCGAATGCGAAATTGACATGGGTGACGAGTCCGGGATCAGGGATGCCTCTCTCAGAACGGAACACGTAGGCGCCTATCACCATGTCCGTATTATCATCGCCGCGATTCGCCGCAAAGGCGGGAGTTCCCGCAAACAGCAACACGGCCGCGAGCAAAAATGGCAAGATATTCTTCATGGCTATGTTTTTAATCCACTTGGGCCGAAGCCCAAGTGGATACCAAAATAATACCAACTAAACTAACCAAAAAATTATATCATGAAATATTATTATCGGTCCGAATCAGAAATTGCCCTTTCCGGTATCCCACCACAAGCGGGTGTTGCCTGTGTCGGCGCCTCCGAGCTTCTGCTTGGCTTCGTCGAGCTGTCCGGTCCATTCGAGCGACTCGGGGAAGGTCATGCGCTTTACGTTTTCGTCGTTCTTGAACACGCCCTGGCTTTCGTTGACCATGACGGGGAAAAGAACCGGATAACCGGTCCTGCGCTGCTCCGACCAGGCCTCCATTCCTTCGGGATAACAGGCTATCCACTTCTGGGTAATGATCTTCTGGAGCTTGACCTCGTTGCTTGCAGATTCATCCCATTTCGGGGAAACTTTGTTCATGTAGGGAGAATCGGCGGGAATGTTGTTGGCGGGATTCTTCACGTCAATGTACGCCGCGGGCATGTTGTCGCTCTGCAGATAGGCGCCGGAATCGCCTGCACCCCACTGGTCGAACGAGGTCTGGACGCCCCTTTCATAGAGGTCTTTGGCGCTGCCGCCCATGCCGCTCCAACCGCGGAGGGCACCTTCGGCACGGAGGAACCAGACTTCGGCGCTGCTCATGATGAGACCGGCTGCGTCACTCCCGAAGTTCGGGGCGGAATGGCCTGCGTAAGTGTCCTTGACGGCCATTTCGATGCCCATCCTGATGCCCTTGTAGGTATAACCGGCATCCTTCGCGTCAGCGTCGGAACAGGGCTTGAAGAACTTGCTTACGCGGGGGTCGTTGTATCCGAGGAGGATGCTCTCCATCTCGGCGTTCATGCAGCAGTCGTTCCAGTCGGTTCCGAGAGTGGAGAGGGGATGCACCCATCCTTTGCCGGATACCGACACGGTTCCGCTCTCAAGCACGCCGTCGGCGACGGCCGCCTCGGCTTTCTGACGGGCGAGCGAAGGATTGACCTTCACGATGCGCATGGCGGCGCGAAGCTGGACCGAATTGGCAAACTGGATCCATTTCTGGAAGTCGCCGCCCAGCAACAGGTCGAAGGGCTCGAAGGGCTTTGCATCGGGATATTCCTGGATGAAAGCCTTGAGCGCGGTCTTGGCCGACTCGAGTTCTTCGAACACATGATTGTAGGCCTCTTCCTGAGTGTCGAACGATGCTCCGACGGAACTGGATCCGTACTTGCTGTAGACGATGGGGCCGTAGGAATCGGATACGCGAATCATCGCGACGGCCCTCATGATCTGGGCTACAGCATAGAAGTGGGGATAATCTTCCTGACGGCTCTGGATGCTCGTGAAAATCGGGCTCATGACGTCACGGTAAGTAAGGTCCCACATGCCGCCTACCCAAGACCTGATAAGGAACAGGGTGGACGGATTTATATTGTTCTGGAAGGGGGTTGGCGCCTGCATGTAGCCGCACCAGGTGTCGGCCGTCAGGTTCTGCGCGGTCTGCATTTCCCAGGCCCAGAGGCAGGTGTTGTTGTAGATGCCCTGCTCGATGGTGGGGAAATATGCACCCACGTCGTTGAAGTCGGCTGAAAGCAGTTCGTTGGTGACACCGTACGGGTCGGTGTTGTATTCCTCCCACTTGTTGCAGCCCTGGAATATCGCAGCCGCCATGGCCGCAACAGCTAACGCTGAAAATATCTTGTTTTTCATATTTTATCTGGATTAGAAGCCCAACTTGACATTGAACCCGAATGAACGGGTGCCGGGAACGCCGTAGTAGTCGACGCCCTGGACTCCGGAACCGGCAGACATGCTGGCGTCGGTGTCGTAAGGAGCGGCGCAGTAGAAGATGAGGAGGTTGCGTCCTACAAGCGAGAGAGACGCGCTCTTGAGGAATCTGGAATTCTCGAATATCTTCTTGGGCAGATTGTACCCGAGAGTGACTTCGCGCAGACGGATGTTGGTGGCGTCGTACACGTAGTATTCGGAGATACCGTCGTGTCCGCCTACCCTGCGGTAGAACGCGTTCACGTCGCTTACATGAGTGCCTTCGAGATCCACATATCCGAGATCCCTGGCGGCCGCGGTGGCCTCCGTGACACCGTTGATGTCGAGCATGGCCTGGGTGAGCGACAGGGCGTCGCCGCCGAAGCGGCAGTCGACAAGGAAGCCGAGCGACACGTTCTTGAAGTCGATGGTGTTGTTCCATCCGAGCAGGAAGTCGGGAGTGGCGTTGCCTATGTAGCTGAAGCCGTCAGCCTTGGTGGGAAGACCGGACTCGTCGAATATAATCTTTCCGCTCTCGTCACGGTTGAACACGTAACCGTAGATGTCGCCGTAGGAACCTCCCTCGGTTAGCCACATGCGGTATGCGTCGGAACCTGAATCGGTGAGGACGAACTGGGTTATGTCGTCATGGAGCTTGAGGACCTTGTTGGTGTTCCTGGACATGTTGAACTGGGACTTCCAGATGAAGTCGCGGGTCATGACGGGAGTGATTCCCACAATGGCCTCCATACCGCTGTTCTGGATATTGCCGGCGTTCACGTAGTAATAGTTGTAACCGCTGCCCTCCGGAGCCTTAAGGGTAAAGAGCTGGTTGGTGGTGTTGGTGCGGTACCAGGTGAAGTCGACGGTGAACCTCTCCTTGAAGAAGTGCCATTCGGTACCGAGTTCGACGGAGGAGGAGATTTCGGGCTTGAGGTCACCGAAAGCGGCGGTGCCGACGGGGGTGACGGTGCCGTTGTAGTTAACCGTGCCGGTGGGATTGGTAATCCTTGTTGGAATGTCGTTGCCGACGTTCGCGTACGAAGCGCGGATCTTGCTGTAGTCGATCCACGAAGGCAGCGAGAACAGCTCGCTCAAGAGCAGTGTGGCACCTACCGAAGGATAGAAGAAGCCGGTCTTGAAACTGCCGGTATAGGCAAGGGCCGAAGACCAGTCGTTACGGGCGGTCACATCCACAAACAGGAAATCCTTGAGTCCCACGTTGACGGTGGCGAAAAGGGCCGCGTTCTGGGTACGGTATGCCCACTGGCTGAACTGCTGGGTGACGGTGTTGGGGATGGTGAAGATATTCGCATAGGAAAGGCCGCTGTTGTAAGAGCTGGAATAGAGGCCATGACTCCTGCTGTCGGTGAAGCTGCCGCCGAGCGAAGCGGAGAGGGAGACAGCCCCGAAGTCCTTGTTCACGCTGGCGATGAGGTCGCTATAGAGCATGGCCCCGGTGGACTGGCCGTATTCGTAGAGACCGTTCTTGTTACCTGCGAGCGAAACGTCGGTGGTGGCATACATCTTCACTTCCTCGCGGTCAGCGTTGGCGTCGTAATTGGTACGGGCCTGAACGTACAGCCACGGGGTGATGTCCCACTTGGCGCTGAGGCCGGCGATGACACGGTTGCGGACGTTGTCGCGGGAGGTGCGGTTCATCACCCACCAGGGGTTCTGCTCTTCGGGAGCGATGGACTTGAACCAGTTCTGAGCCATGAGGTTGCGGTCGGCGTCGAAGGTTTCGAACGCAGTCTTGTACTCGCTGATATCACGACCGACCGGAATATTGTACAGGCCGGGAAGCGGACTGGTATAGGAGCCGCCCGGACGCGGACGGTTGAGCACGTCCTGATAGATGTACTGCACGCTGGCGTCGAGAGTTACGGCATCCCAGAGCTTGGAGGTGCTGCGAAGGGTGATGTTGTGCTTTCCGAACTTGCTGTTGGGATAGATGCCCTTCGCGGTGGTGTTGCCGTAAGATATATAGGTCTGGTTCTTTTCGGTGCCGGTGGATACCGAGAGAGTGTTGATTTCGGTGAGGCCCGTCTGGAAGAAGTCCTTTATGAAGCCTGTCTTGTCCCATGCGCCCGACACCTTGGGACCCCAGCTGTAGTAGCCCTCGCTCTCGCCGTAACGGGTCTGGAGCTGAGGCAGATAAGCCACGGTGTCGAAGGTGGTGGTGGAGTTGAAGTTCACGCTGGTGGTGCCGGCCGCGCCCTTCTTGGTAGTGATCATGATGACGCCGTTGGCGGCTTCGGTACCGTAAAGAGCGGATGCGGAAGCGCCCTTGAGGACGCTGATGGAGGCGATGTCGTCGGGGTTGAGGTTGGACATGCCGTCGCCGCCGTCATGGCTGCCTATCATGAGGGAGTACATCTGCTGGCCCTGCTCGTTGCGGATGGGCACGCCGTCCACGACGTAGAGCGGCTGGTTGTTGCCGCTGGCGGAACGGAAACCGCGGATGGACACCTTGGTGGCACCGCCGAGTCCGGAGGAGTTAGGGGTGACGGTGACACCGGCAGCTTTGCCTGCAAGCGCGTTCATCATGTTGACGTCGCGCGCCCTGGTGAGATCATCGTTGGTGACGGTCTGGGTGGAATAAGTGAGGCTCTTGGCCTGACGCTGGATACCGAGGGCGGAGACCACCACTTCGTTCAGCATCGAGGCGGACATGTTCAGGCTGACGTCGATGCGGGAGCGGGATTCAACGGGGACCTCGGTCTCGTCGTATCCGAGGAGAGAGAATACAAGCACGCCGTCCGAAGGAACTCCGAGGGCGTAGGAACCGTCGTCGGCGGTTATGGTCGCCAGACTCGTATTCCCCTTCAGGAAGACGAACGCTCCGACGAGAGGAGATCCGTCGGCTCCGTCGGTTACGTATCCGCTCACCTGCACCAAGTTCTGTGCACCAAGGCGGATTGCGGGCACAAGTGTCAGAAGTGCGCCCGTCAAAAGCAGAATTCTTTTGAATGTTTTCATATATAGGATGGATAAATATTGGTTATCGCGTTTTGTCCGGCACAAAAATATGCAACTCCATATGGTTTGGAGTTGAAAATAAATCAGAAAAGGTAAGTTTTTTGACAAAAATGTCAGAGCTCCGAAATGAGCGACAGCAACTTGCCCGCAACCACCGTCCACACTTCCTTGTAGCAGGCGTTGTTAACCTGCGGCCAGTACGGGATATCGGAATCGCCCAGGGTCCTGATGCCGACCGGCGTCTCCCCCGTGATGGTCCCCGAGGAGAACGAATCCATCAGCGGATAGCCGTACCCTTCGCCATAGACCATCGACTGCCCGAAAGGATTCATGCCCAGCAGCCAGTAAATCTGGGCGCGGGCGGCGTCATACAATGTGTCGTCTCCCAGCGCCCTGGCGGCGAGGGCGGCCGCCTTCCCCTGCGACAGGAGGACAGCGTTGCCACCGTTGTACACTCCGAACCAGACCGGGAAGCGCTTGAGATAATATCCTCCGCCGAGCGGCACTCCGCTTTCAATCTGGGCGAGGAAGCGCGTGGCGGCGTCTTCCGGAAGAAAGACGTTCTGCTGCAGGAAAGCCTGGGGATCTTCGGGCTCCGACACCGAATAAATGCCGGAAGGCATCATGCCGTAGGGGCCGGCGCAGGCCATGAGACGCTTCAGATAGGACGCGTACTCCCCGAGGGCTCCGGCCCAGATGTCCCTGTCCGCATGCTGCGGCTGGGTCCGCAGGAGAGACGAGAGCGCCTGGGCGAAAAGATGATCCCTGCTCTGGTGCACGCTGTGCACCATGGCGGTGAGGCTCACGTCGCGACAGAACCCGCCCCTTCCGGGGCCTTCCCTGAGCTGACACATGAGAACGTAATTCATGGCTTCCCGCGCCCTGGCGGCGTATTTTTCGCTACCCGTGCACCCGTATAGAAGGCTGGCCACCCAGGAGACGGCCGCCATGTGCTGGCTTCGGGAGGTGCTGAAGGTATGCTCGTAAGGCTGTACGAAAACGTCGTATCCGTCTGCGGCGAATTTCTTTTCGGCATAGCCGAAGTCCCTTTCGGCCCGCGAGAGGAAAGATGCGGAGCGTTCAGCCTTGAAATATCCGGCAGCAAAGGCCTCGATGGCCGCATACAGATAATTGTCGAAAGCCATTCCCTGCACCCTCACCGAGTATATGTCGTCGCGGGAGGGGATTTCCCCGTCCTGCCATATCAGGAGGCCCATGCTGCTGGCCCGGCTGCCGTCGGGAAAGCGCACTTTTTCAAGGAAATCCAGTCCCCAGACGGCCTCTTCCTCAAGCCTTTCGGAGAGGGCGGGAGCGCGTTTCGATGCAGCCGCGGCGGCTTCGAGCAGGCCGAGTGCCACTTCGCCGGTCTGGAGCGTCTGCTGGCTCAGGTCGCCGGCGTCGTGCCAGCCGCCTCCGTAGCAGAGGGTGTCGCCCTCATGCACTGCAAAAAGGTCCCGGTGGCAGGTCGGATGCACTCCTTCCACCCCGTAGCCGCAGCGCTGTCCGAAGATGAAGTTCAGGACCTTCCACTGCAGCTCGTCGAAGGGATGCGCCGCAATGCGGAAGGGTTCCGAAGCGACGTTTCCGGCTTTGACATAATAGGTACCGCTTTCCGCGGGCCTGAAGGCCGAGAAATCCAGCACGACGAAATCGCCCAGTTCCGAGGAGTCCCTCACGACCGGCGCGCCGAACACTTCCCCGCCCCCTTCGGTGCAGAGAGAAAAAGATGCGGGAGCGCCTTCGGACGCCATCAGCGCCTTTTTGGCCCCTTGTGCGCAATATCCTGAGTTTGAATGTATTATCTGTCCCGGGAGAGGATTCCAGCCCGACACTTTCACGGTCGCGTCTATATCCTCGAAGGCCAGGCCGGAGATGACGTAACGCGCAGTCGCCCCTTCCTGAAGGTTCCATCCTCTGTTGGTGACGTAGAAATCCACCCTGTCGACGCAGTCTCGCCTGAGGTCGCCGATCCACCAGCCACAGCCGTTCTCTCCCTGGGAGAGAGGCACCAGATGCGCCCCCGCGGGAGGGGTCATGCCGTCCCTGACTCCGCTTTCGCGGTTCACGAAGACGATATTGACGCTGGGGGCAAGATCTCCCGGGCTGTCTACCGAAACCTTGAAAGTCAAATAGTTGTACTGTTCGAGATCGGCCCCGTCAAGGAAAAGGGAGGCATGGTGGTCGCCATAGCTGGCATAGTCGGGGTCGGACGGGGAACCCTTGGCCCTGTACCCGGGGTCGAGGGGGAATTCTATTGCAAGGCATTCCTCCAGCGGAAGGGACCGCCGCACGGCCGCTCCGGAAAACGTGCGGTGTTCGAACGAGAGTTCTTCGTGAATCCGCAGAGGTCTGGAAACCAGACCGCTCTCCTTCAGCTCCGCGGCAAACCCGCGGGATACGTCACCGAGCCCCTGCGAGCAGGAAAGCAGCGGCAGGGCGGTGACGGAGGCCAGCAGAAGGGAGCGTTTCATCAGTCTGCGCTGCTGCGTACCCGGGAACCGACGAGAGCGTACAGGAGCATGAGGATCTCCCCGGCCAGGACGATGCACCAGGTAGGCCTCCACGTACCCATAGTATCGGCCATGAACCCCTGCAGGAGCGGGAGCACGGCACCCCCGAGAACGCCGATCATGAACACTCCCGACGCAACCGAGGTGTATTTGCCCAGACGGGCGGTGGCAAGGGTGAAGATGGCTCCCCACATGATGGAATGGAACAGCCCGACGGCCACCAGGAGCCACGGGTTGTCGAAAATCATGGCGAGCAGCACCAGAACCGACGCGAAAGAGGTGGTGAAGATGAGTTGCACCTTCGGACTTATCCTGCTGAGCGTGCTGCCTGCGGCACGGCCGACCAGCATTCCGCCCCAGTAAAGGGTGGCGAGCAGAGCCGGGCTGGCAAATCCGCGGTCGACGGCGTACATGTTGATATTGGCGCCTACGCAGACCTCGACGCCCACATATAAAAAGATGGCGACGACCCCGAGGGTGAGATGGCTGAAGGACCATACGCTCTTTTCGAGCTTCTGCCCCGTGTCGTTCCGGGTACCCTCGATGTCGGGCAGCGCAATGCGCGAGAGGATGAACAGCACCAGGGCCATGATGGCGGCCAGACAGATGAACGGAACCGTGAGCTGGCTCACCTGGACGTCGGACATGGCTACCCCGCTGAAGACGACGCCGGTCACGAAATACGGGGCGAGGGTAGTACCCACCGAATTGGCCGTACCTCCGATGGCAAGCCTCTGCACCGACTGCGTGCCGGGAATATAACAGGCTGACAGATAAGGATTTATTACAACCTGGAGCACCGTGGCGGAACCTCCGGTGACGAATGAGCCTGCGAGGAAAATGAGGAAGGCGACAGGAATCACGGCGGCTCCGGCGGTGATAAGGGAGCCGGGGAACCTTACCGCGAACCACGAAGAGAAGCAGAACAGGGCGAGCCCCGCCACCATCATTCCCACACCCCGGAGAAGGGTGGTCTTGTAGCCCCTTCCGTTCACCCATTTGGAACCAATGGGGCCGAAAATCGGGTAGGCCAGGAACCAACTGAAGGTGATGAGGGTGGTAAAAGTGTTCCTGAAGTTGCCCGCATTCCTAAGGAAGGCCTCCTTGAGCGGAGCCTGGAACTGGGAGTTTACCGTCGTCAGGAATCCTATCACGAAGAACAGGAAAACCATCGAGATGAACGGTCCGGTATAGTTTGTCTTCTTTTCAGTCATGGCAGGAGCGGAAGTTTAGGAGCAAGGCCGCCTCGCAGTCGGCGAGTATGGTGGAATCGGGGTGCAGCCGGAGTATGGACGCAGGTACCGAGGTGGACGGCTCGTCTTCGGCCAAAGCCTTGAGAGGCAAGGCTTTGGATCTTCCCTTGGCGGACAGGACGAGCTTCCTGGCCGAAAGAATATCCGCCAGGCCGATGGTCACTCCACCGAGCTTTACGTCGTCGGGAGTGGAAGTTTCGCGCCTCACTCTCCGTTCGAGTTCGGGATACATCTCCGAGACGCGGCACTGCGAATCGAAGGCGGAACCGGGCTGGTTGAATCCGAGATGCGCATTTTCTCCGAGCCCCAGGAGGATGAAATCGATTCCCCCCCTGCGGGAGAGTTCTTTCATGAATGCGGCGCAGTCACGGGGGAAGTCCGGCGAACAGGTCGGCAGCATGAGAAAATTCTCCTCCGCTATGCCCAGGGGGTCGATTACCTGCTTTTTGAGCATGGTGTAGCATGCCCCGTCGTATTCGCGGGCCACGCCTACGATCTCGTCTATGCCGAAAAACGTCACTTTGGAAAGATCGGGACGGCGTTCCCGGCAGAGAGCCACCAGGGCCTCGTGGATGCCTGCGGTAGTGCGCCCGGTGGAAAGCCCCACCACGCTGCAGGGTTTGGATTCTATCTGAGCCAGGAGGGTCTCGGCCGAAAGCGCGTCGACCTCAGCAGGCGTATTGAACACCCGTATCTTCATGATTACATGTTCATTGCGACCGCCGCGGCGCCGAGCAGGCCGATGAATTGGGGATTGAGTTTGGTAATCACCACCCCGTTGGTTACGAAACGCATGGTGTTACCGTTCAGTTTGGAGAGGATTTTTTCGAACATGAACTCGTCCGAAGCGATTCCGCCTCCGAGCACCACGGTGTCCGGGTCGGTGACGCGCACCAGGTTCATTATAAGGTCGGCTATTCCGTGAGCGGCGTTGTCTGTGAGCACCGAACAGAGCTCGTCGCCTTCCTTCGCAAGCGCGAAGATGTCCGACGCGGGAATGCGTACGGCCTCGTCGGCGGGGATTTCAAGTTTCGTGGGATATTTGTCCTTGAGCAGCCTGGCGCAGGCGTTCAGCCCGAGCCCGGCGGCTATCATCTCTACGCAGTCGGTCCTGCCGCAGTCGCACTTCACGCCGACGTTCACCCCTACCACCATATGGCCGGCTTCGCCAGCATTGAAATGGCTGCCGCGCACCTGCCGGCCGTTGACCACCAGCCCCACGGCGATGCCGGTGCCGACGTTGATGTATACGAAATTCTTGGAGAACTGGCCCACGCCCCACACGCGCTCGGCCCTGGTGGCGCTCTTGACGTCGTTGTCGATCCGGCAGGGGATGTCGTACCGGTCGGTGAGTTCCTTCGCGAGCTCTATGGGGTGTGTACGGTTGGGGTCTATCTGGTGCCAGACTCCGGAATTAGGGTCCACCCGGCCGATAAGGCCGACGCCCATCGCGAGGGGACGCTCCCCGCCCACGAATCCCACCGTCGAGATATAGTCGTCAAGGGACTGCCGGATTATCCCGGAAGCGGCCTGCTGGCTGAAGAATCCGGAATCGTACTTCTTGTACTTCAAAACGTTCCCATGCTTGTCCACCTGCCCTATCAGCAGTTTTGTCCCCCCAAGGTCCAGTCCTAAATAAGTCTCCATAATCGATTATTGTTGTGCGTTACAAAATTAATTCAAGCTTATATGTTGCAGTTCCAAAAAATGTCAAAAATAGTTTAGTCATGTTCAAAAAATCTCATTCCTTAAACTTTGCTCGGACTCACGCCGAATGCCTTTTTGAAGCAGACACTGAAGTATTTCGAGTCGGAAAAGCCCACCATGTCAGACACTTCCGCTATCGTGTACAGCCCTCCTTCCAGCAGTTCCCTGGCCTTCGTGAGCCTGTACGTCCTCACGAAATCGTTCGGGCCCTGCCCGGTAAGCGACTTGAGTTTGTTGTAGAACGCCGTGCGGCTCATGCCCACTTCGCGGCAAAGGTCGTTTACGGCGAGTTCGCTGTTGTCCAGTTGTCTGTCCATGATGCCCATGAACTTGTCCATGAACTCGCGGTCGAGACGGTTGGAGTAATCGACTTTGTCGGATTTCCGCCCCTCCCGCACGAATGCCTCACGCAGCCTTTCCCGCTCTTCAAGGATGTTCTTGATGCGCATCCTCAACACCGACATGTCGAAGGGCCTCACTATATAGTCGTCAACTCCGGCCTCGAGCGCGGACACTATGTGCTCACGGTCGTCCCGGGCGGAAATCAGGATCACGGGGATATGGCTGGTGGTGACGGTGGATTTTATCCGCTTGCAGAGCTCCGTGGCGGAGGTGTCGGAGTCGGATGACACTATCATCATAAGGTCGGGGCCCTTTTCGTCGGCGGTGTCCCAGGCCTGCTCTATGCCGGGAACCGAAAGCACCGAATACGACGAGGATAGGGCTCCAGCCAGATAATCGACGATTTCCGTAACGGGACCTGCCAGGAGAAGGGTCGCGTCATACTTGAGAGGAACGGAAGCCTGCATGCCCGAAGGCGCCGGGGGCTGGGTCTCGGCAGTTCCTTTGGGGGCGGCGCTCAGGCCGAGCTTGCCGGTGGATTCTATCTGCTTTACCAGCGAAAGGAGTTTGTCGAGATTGATTCTCGCCGTCGCCAGGGCGGCCATTCCGTTCTCGGAAAGGGTCTCGTTCCTTTCAAGGTCGGACAGCGGCGCCTTCACAAGGGCGGCGGGTGTGTCCATTTCGGAGGTGAGCCGCAGGATTTCCCTCAACCTCCCGCGGACCACGTTCCTGCGGACCGATTCCCGACGCCGGCTCAGGCTTATGGCCACGAACACGGCCGCGGCCGCGAGCACCGCGGAGAGCAGGATCCACAGTGCGACGGAAAGGGTATGGGATTCGACGGAAGTCATGAAGGTGCCGTTGTTTGCAAATATAAGCAAACACGACGCACCACATGTTTAAAAACTGTCAAAAAAGTTCGAAGATTTGAGAATTCAGTGCATCCCGGCCATCTCGGGGGGCTGCTCCGGGCATGAGGCAGATGTATATACGAAAAAACGGCACCCTGAAAAGGGATGCCGTTGTGTTGTGTAGCGAGAGTGGGGCATGATCCCACGACCTCCGGATTATGAATCCGACGCTCTA
>ERZ842401.1551-NODE-1551-length-32537-cov-8.256234_pt1 | contig 32537 bp, 31 predicted proteins | sample MGYA00521270_ERZ842401 | MGnify/ENA primary metagenome ERZ842401 (study PRJEB31892, sample SAMEA3878208) | bioreactor metagenome | biome: Moose rumen | place: Sweden | collected 2011-10 | study: EMG produced TPA metagenomics assembly of the PRJEB12797 data set...
GTTCAATAAAATATGAATAACCGGCAAGGAGTAGACAGAATATTATAAAAATTATAAGTTTTAAATGTTTAATCAATCTTTTCACCTTTTTGCATTTTATCTTTTAATAATATATATTCTTCGTTTTCAGGAACAAGTTTTATTACATCGTCCATTTGTTTTATAGCTTTTTCTTTTTGTCCTGTGTAGTAAAATGCTTTTGCTCGCAATAATAAAAGAACATGATTCTCTTTTGCAACTTTGCCGTGTTTCAAGCAATCATTTGTAACATTCAAAACATCTTCAAACCTGCCATTTTCATATGCCATTACAGAAATTAAACCAAGAGTGTACTCATCTCTGTAATCACGTCTTAATGCTTTTTTAGCCCACTTTACTGCGTTATTATAATCTTTTTTCTCTAAATATACCCAAGCTTTTTGAGCATAAAATGTTGCATTTGGTTTTTTAACCATAGATATAGCCTTGTCAATATCAGCCATTGCACCATCTAAGTCTTTGGTATTTGTTTTGTATAAAGATGTTGCCCAATATGCATTAGGATCATTTGGCCTTAACTTTTTTATTGATTCATAGTTGTCCAATGAACATTGCCAATCACCCATATCACCACAATCTTTGGCTCTACCGACATATGCCCCAATCATTTTTGGATTTAATTCTATGGCTTTTGTGTAGTATTCAACTGCACTTTTGTGGTCTTTAAGTTCTGAATATGTACTTGCCATTGTGTAATATATAACGGCTCTTTCCTCGTCCGAACCTGTGAGTAGTTTTTCAAGGGTTGAATTGTTACTCCCGGTTTCTGCATTGACTGCACATATATTCATTGAAAATATTATTGCTATCAATATAAATAATATCTTTTTCATATTTACCACTCCTTTTTGGTTATTATATCAAATTATTTCTTATTACATAAATATTTTAATATTTCTATATGTCAGAAACGGACATAGGGAAAGACATACAAAATTTTTTCTTCAAAAAATTTGTCAAAAGTTGATAAAAATACATCATATTAAAACTTTGATGTGTGTTTTTATGATTAGATAATATATTATCTATACATTGACATTTTTAGCAAAATCGGTTAATATATTATCTATGAGCAGTCGGTTTTTAAATCAAAAAACTCCCAGTGAAATTGCAAAAAAATTAGCAGATAAAATTAAAGAACATCGAAAAAAGCTAAAGATTTCGCAAGAAGTTTTGGCGCAAAAATCAGGTGTGAGTTTAGGCAGTATTAAAAGATTTGAAACAAAATATGAAATATCTTTGCAATCTTTTATTAAAATTACTATTGCACTTGCTTTGGACAATGACCTTGAAAAACTATTTTCGCACAAAGCTTACACATCAATAGATGAAGTAATCAATGGAGGGGTAAATGGATAATTATAAATATCTGAAAGTTTTTTATAATGATAAATTAGTCGGGACTTTGGCTAAAACTCCTGATAGGCTTGTTGCATTTGAATATGATAACGAGTGGCTTGCTACCGGTTTTAGCATTTCGCCATTCTCACTACCGTTACAGAAAAAAGTATATTTGCCAAAATTTGAACCGTTCGAGGGGTTATTTGGGGTGTTTAATGACAGCTTGCCTGACGGTTGGGGACGATTACTTGTTGACAGGCTTTTACTTAAAAACAAAATCAACCCAAGTGAAATTGATAATTTAAATCGGCTTGCAGTTGTACAAGAAAGCGGTATGGGGGCTTTGACATACAAGCCTGAACACAAATTCGACACACAAGAGGAAGAATCTGATTATGACAAATTGGCGCAAGAGTGTTCAAAAATATTAGAATCACAAAATTCGGATAATATAGATGAGCTTTTTAAGTTAGGCGGTTCATCAGGCGGTGCAAGACCAAAGATTCTAACTAAAATAAATGGCGAAGATTGGATTATCAAGTTTCCATCTTCACAAGATCCGAAAAATATAGGAGAGCAGGAATACAAGTATTCTCTTGTTGCTAAAGATTGCGGAATAAAGATGAGTGAAACAAAACTTTTTGACTCTAAAATTTGTTCAGGATATTTTGGGATAAAACGATTTGACCGCGGGTTAAACGGACACAAAATTCACATGGTATCAGTTAGCGGTCTATTGGAAACTAGTCACAGGCTACCAAATCTTGATTACAATATTTTAATGAAATTGACTTTAGAATTAACCAAAAATTATCAGGATATCGAGCAGTTGTACAGATTAATGTGTTTCAATGTTTTTGCGCACAACAGAGATGACCATTCAAAGAATTTCTCGTTTTTATATAATGAAAATAAAAAAGAATGGCACTTGTCACCTGCGTATGATTTAACTTATAGTTCATCTTTTAACGGAGAACACGCAACGACCATAAATGGCGTGGGCAAATATCCGAGTATAGAAGATATTTTAGCCGTAGGGGTAAATATAGGAATCAAAAAATCAACAGCACAAGAAATTGCTCTTGATATCAAAGACAGGTGTTTGTCATTAGTTAATTAAAATTTCCCAAATTTCTTGATAAATTTTAATATAATATTAACAGATATTACATTTTTATCTGATTTAATGAGTGAAATATACTTTATTGTAAAGTTATGTGTTAAAATGTATAGATTTATATTAACATCTAAAACAATTTTAAATTCAAATCTTCAGCAAGAAAGCTTTTCTGATTTCCCTGTTGGATAGTGTCTGTATCTTTTATTTCTCCAAGTAATATCGGTGAATTTGGGTTATGTAGTTTAAAATTTCCTATGGCTTTTTGTGGAGTAGAATTTGCGTAACAATATCTGCAACCGTTCGGGCAAGTATCATACCAACCGATATCTCTTGTTTCAATACAATTACAATTTTTTCTCATTCCCTTATGTTTAAGGTTTTTGAATTTAATTCCATTTGCTTTGCCTAAAATATCAAGTGTCATGCAGCCTGAGGGGTGAATACCAAATTCCTGATAATCACCGTTTGTTGCACAAGTTTGGAGATGGATATTATATTTTTGTGCGATTTGTCCTAAACCTTTTGCAAGTGTAATTTTATCAACATCTGCTATAGCTTTTAATTCAGGCATATTTACCCCAAGTTTTTTATACATTTCAACAAAACTAAAAATGCAGCGGTCAATGTGTTCTGACAATTGGCTTGCCATATAATCAAATATTTTAAAATGATAGTCAATTGTATATTTTTCTGTTAACAAAACAGGGTCATACCGCCAGGCAATCCTTTTGCTGCCTACAATTTGTTCTAATTTTAAAAGTGTTTCAATACTTTTATCAATTGTTGGAACTCTCGGTTCGATATCAGTATCATATGCAGTAATTGTATAGTGAAAATATGTGTCAAATCTGTCGGTTATCTCATGCAATCTGTCTAAAATCGGCTCATAATTTTTAGAACAAAAAACAACGCAATCAACTTTGTCGGGAGTTAATTCATAGCGAGTAACTTTAGACGGATAAAAAGGATTTCTCGAATATACAAAACCCTCTTTAAACCTGTTTAAAAGCCACTCTGAATAGTATTGAACCGTATCAGTTCTTCCGCCTGTATTTATAATCATTTTAAATCCCAAACAGTAATCCCTGTTAATTCGTCTTGTTTCCTTCTGATAACTCCATTTTGAACAGGTTTGATTTCAATTTCTGCAGTGTAAGATACAACGGCTTTAGTCAAATGTCCGCCTAAAAACTTTACTTCGCCTTTTTCTAAATATGAAAACATTGCGTGGGTATGTTCAAAAATTTCATTATTTTCATTTGCTGAAATATTTCCGTTTATGGAAATCATCTCTATTAAACATCCTTCTTTATGGTGTGGAATAAAATCATTTTTTTTAGGAATATATGTTGAAACGGTGACATCTCCGCAGCCACCGATGCCTGAAAATGTCGCAGATAATATGTTTTCCTTTTTGCATATATTTAAAATCCCTTCAAGAACTTCATCACCTTTATCAAACCTTGCGTAAATTGTGCCACCAATTTTTCTATAATCCATAAATTTACCTCCCTTTACACTATGCGAAGTAGTCTAGCTAAATTCTCCAAACTTATATTTACCCCTTTAATAATTTTTGTCCGAGTTCATAAGCGTTTCGCAAATCTTTCGGGAATTGTTCGGCTCTATATTTTGCTTTATCTTTTTCGTTAAAAGTTTCGCAAATATATTTTGAATGCTTTATCCAGCATTTGTGCTGTGTTTTTATTTCTTCTCGGACTTCCGTTTATTGCATAAACTTTTTTCATTTTATATAATCCTTATTATACTATTAGCTTGAAAATCTACTTTGACAGTGTAGCATAAATATAGATAAGAGATGTAAGTTATGAGGAGCTACATAAAAAAGGTGAAAAATGCGTAATATTCCGGAAATTGCTAAAAAAGAACTTACAAAATTATTAGAGGGTAATAAAAATTTTATATCAGGGAAACCCACAGCAAAGAATATGTGCTTAAATACCCTGCAAAGTCTTGCACTCTATCAGGAACCTTATGCCTGTGTTCTGAGTTGTTCTGATTCAAGAGTTGTACCTGAAATAATTTTTGATTGCGGTATAGGAGAACTCTTTGTTGTTAGGGTCGCAGGAATTGCAGTAGGTCCGAATGTTAAAGAAAGTATTGAATATGCCGTTAAAAAACTACACGTTCCACTTTTAATCCTTTTAGGGCACGACGATTGCGGAGTAATGAAATATGCAAACGAGCAATACCCGAATATGCCTGAGCATTTTCAGTCTATTTTAAAATCTGTTTATCCGGTTATAGATGGTGTCGGAAAATTTGATTGTAACAACGAGTTTGCAAGAAAACATACCCTGTGGGTTGAAGAATTTTTGCTAAATAATTCTGAAATAATAAAAGATGCAGTAAATTCGGATAAACTATATATAGCAAAATGCCACTTTGATCATAATACAGGCGTAGTTACTATAATAAATTAATATTTAAACTAAGATATAGGAGGGAATTTATGAAAATAACGGTTATTACAGGAAGTCCACGTAAAAATGGGACATCAAATTATATGGCAGACGAATTTATTCGAGGTGCAAAAGAAAACGGACACGAAATATTCAGATTTGATTCCGCTCACTCTAATGTCAAAAATTGTCTTGGGTGTAATGCCTGCGCAATGGGCTCAAGACCTTGTATTCATAAAGACGATTTTGTAGAATTAAGGGAACATATTGTAAATTCGGATGTTATAGCATTTGTTACACCAATATACTATTTTGAAATGACATCCACAATAAAGAAGGTTATTGATAGATTTTACAGTATCGACCCGATTTTAAGAGAAAAGAAAAATAAAGCCGTTTTAATTTCGGTTCAACATTCACCTGTTGCAGAAGTAAAAGATGTTTTGAATAATAATTATCAGGCAATTTTGAATTGGCTAAGTATCGAAAACGCAGGGATTATTAACGCAATCGGTATAGAAAGTGTTGAACATTTAAAACAAACCGAATACCCAAACCAAGCGTATGAATTAGGTAAAAGTTTATAAAAAATTTGTAGGAATTGTTAAAACACAAAAGCCGAGAGATTTTACTCTCGGCTTTTTGCATATTTGTCAAAATATTTTTAGCATAACTCTGCATCACCAAAACCAAATTGCTCTAAACTTCCACATTTTGCCTGAACACAAATATATTGTAAATTTACCCCTATAACTCATTTTGACTTAAAATATCAGATAGTGTTTGTGCTGATGCCTTAAGTTTTGTAATTTCTTCTTCATTTAATTGAATTGGAACATGACATTCCACTCCGTCTTTCCCAACGATTGCAGGCATACTTAGCAAAATGTCTTTTATTCCAAATTCCCCATTCATCTTTGATGAAATCGGTAATATTGATTTTTCATCTCTAATTATTGCTTCACAAATTCTTTTTACTGCCATAGCAACTCCATAATATGTTGCTTTTTTCTTTTCTATAATTTCATAAGCACTATTTTTTACGTTTTCTGCAATACGCTTCATATTGCCATAATGGTCACAGTACCCTCTCATTTCACAGAATTTGTGTAAAGGAATACCTGAAACATTAGCAGAAGACCAAGCAGCAATTTCAGAATCACCGTGTTCTCCGATAATAAATGCGTGAACACTTCGGGAATCGACATTTAAGTGATTTCCGAGTTCATATTTTAATCTTGCAGTATCTAAAACCGTTCCCGAACCTATTACTTTGTTTTCAGGAAGTCCTGAAAGTTTAAGGGCAACCGTTGTTAAAATATCAACAGGATTTGCGACAATTAAAAGAATACCGTTAAAATCTCTCTTTTTGATTTCAGGGATTATTGATTTGAAAATAGATATATTCTTTTTAACAAGGTCAAGCCTTGTTTCACCCGGTTTTTGGTTTGCACCTGCCGTTATAATTACTAAACTTGCGTCTTTTATATCGTCATAATCACCCGCATAAATTTTCATAGGTTTTGCAAACGGAACACCGTGGCTTATGTCCAATGCTTCGCCCTCTGCTTTTGCCTTATCAGCATCAATAAGTACCATTTCAGAAAATAATCCCGACTGCATTATTGCAAATGAGCAAGCCGCCCCTACAAAGCCGCAGCCTATCATAACTACTTTTCTGACATTTGTGCAATTTAAACAATTTTTTTCCATAACATTTTACCTTTTATTTATATTAATTACATTTTTATTTTATAATATATTTTGTTTATTATCTGTTGGAAAAACAACAACTCCAATACAGAGGAAAATTATGTTAGAAGAACTTGAAAAAATAAAAGATAGTATTTTAATTAAAGGCATAAAAACACAAGAATTATCATCAATGCTTGGGTGCTTAAGGGGTATAATAAAAAAATACGATAAGGGCGAAACTGTTATTTCAGAAGGTCAGAAACTTGAAAAATTCGGACTTTTAATAGAGGGTAAATTACAAGTTGTTCAATATGATTATTTAGGCAACAAATCTGTTGTATCTGTTATTGAACCAAAACAAATATTCGGTGAAGCATTTGCCTATGTAGATAAAATTTCTTCATTAGATGTGGAAGCAATAGAAAAAAGCAAAGTTTTATTTTTAGATTCCGATAAATTATCTGCACCTTGTCAGAATTGCTGTATTTTTCATAAACAATTAGTCAAAAATCTTTTATTTATAATTTCAAATAAAAATGTCAATCTTACTCAAAAAATAGAATGTATGTCAAAAAGAACAACAAAAGAGAAACTATTAACTTTTTTAAGTTTAGAATCTATAAAACAAAATTCAAAAGAATTTACAATATCGCTTGACCGTCAAGCATTAGCGGATTATTTAGGGGTTGAAAGAAGTGCAATGTCGGCAGAACTTAGCAAACTAAGACAAGACGGAATTATTGAATGTGAAAAGAGTTGGTTTAAGTTATTGTGATAAAGTTGTTAAGTAGATCCGCTAATCAGTATCTATGTTTTTCTGTCTCAACCGACTGTTATTTAGTAGAGCTAAATTTTTTTGTCCGCCTTGGTCGAAAGTGTGGAAGGGAGAAATGAGGAGATTATCCCAACAACACTAAATCCTAGCGTGGGGGTGGGTAGGTTTAGAATTTGGATTTCAAATTGGCATAAAAAATCATTCTCAAATCTTTTCATTTTGTATTTATTTTGACAGTATGCCTAAAACCCAAATTTTATTTGCCATCCAGCCAAGTCTAATTTGTCCATTTTGATAGCTATTGCTGGGTTTCACCCAATCTACAGACTCGTCATTCCCGCCATTTACAATAAAAACAGGCCGTGAGATCTGTTTTTATTATTTATTTGGTGCGTATAAACGCATCATACAAGCTATTAGCTATTTTTCCAAAAAATTATATACATCCGGATCTACTCTAAGCTTCTGGTTATAGTTAATTATTTTTGTTTCATTATTTACTGTTACACTGGCAGAAGTAGGTGCAATATTTTCATCATCACCATATTTAAACTGCAATTTTGTGCCTTTGCCATTGTCATAACTTTGTATATATGCTAATTTCCCATCAGATGCCGGTACCGTATGCGTAGTAGTATTTCTCCACCCGGTTCTACTCAGCTCCAGCGTTTCACCGCTTTCTGTATTTGTCATATTACCACAATCATATTTCCATTTTCCTATTGTAAATGAATCTCCATCCCCAAAGCAGCGCATGCGCTCAAAATTTGAAGCAGGAATTCCTGTCATCCTTGTAAACATTTTACACCCGCCATCATAATCATGTGTTTTATCGACACATTGTTCAAGTAACAAAACAGCTTGTACCACGGATAATGGCTTTCCGGTTGATTTATTTATGCCTACTGATAATTTATCCTTCATAGCAAGCATAACTTCATCTATATCATTACTTTGCACCTTATCAGCAAAAGATTTGCTCCTGTCATACTTCGAAGTATCAATAGTTTCAATTCTTTTACGCAAATCACTTTTAGGAACTAAATTCTGAATTATTATATTTACTTCTTTATCTGTTGCTTGTTCTAAGCCACTATTACCATCAATTTCAAGATTAGTGTCAAATTTAAACTGGTTATTTTCAAGCTTTGCGTCTGCTAATGAATATAATACTCTTAATTCTTCTCTTGAAACTGTTTTGGCATCTCCATCCATTCCTGCGATGTCATTAAATCTTTTTTCAGCCGCATCCGAGAGTTTGGAAAATACAGAATTATTGCGCAGTTTATCAACGGAAATGTTTTTTTTATTGCCTAAAATTAAATTAATCTTTTTGTCCAGTGCATTCTGATACTCTTTATCCTGTGTTGCATTATTTATCTTAACCCACTCTTTACCACTTCCATTACCATTAACACCATCTAACATATTAGTATTCCTTTCTAATAATTATATTTTGCATAACATTATATATATCGGAATATTTTTTTTTATCATTAGCTTTTTCAAAAATTTGTTACAATTTTTTATATTTAATACATAAAATCAATGAAATTACATATTTTACATTTTTAAATGTGCATGATAATTTATAAGTAATGGGAGCCGAGAATGCTAAAAAATATATCTGAAGAGAAAAAGATTTTTATAATTTTTTTATTTGCACATTTTTTAATATGGAGTTTGATAGGAACAATCAGATTAGTTTTACCGACTGATACACTTGAAGGTATCTGGTGGGGAAGTTTGTTTTCTTTTGGTAATCCAAAACACCCGCCACTGGCAGGCTGGATTTCTTATTTTATTTTTAACACATTCAAATCCGATATATCACTTTATTTTGTAAGTCAGGCTTTCGTTGTCGGAGGACTTATATATACTTATAAACTTGCAAAATTTTTCCTGGAACCGAAACAGGCAATGCTATCTGTTGTTATCTTAGAAGGTTGCTGGATTTATTCTTATATAACCGGATACTACGGATTCAACCCTGATGTTGTATTATTATTTACTCTTCCTATGGTTACATATTATTTTTATCGGTGTATGAATTATGGTAAATTTTACGATTGGATAATGCTGGGAGCATCTGTCGGAATAAGCTTTATGGGGAAATATCAAACTGTGTTCCTGCTATTAGGGATGTTTATTTGGGCTGCAATATTTAATCGCAAAGTTTTTAGAAATAAATTGTTTTATACATCTGTAATAATTGCATTTGTTATATTTTTGCCCCATCTTATCTGGTTAATAGAAAATAATTTTATGCCGCTATCATACTATGAAGCCAAACTTGAAACATTTGGATGGTTTGGGCATATAATTGAACCAATATCTTTTATTTTTATGCAAATATCACTCATTGCCGGAGTTGCATTTATTTTTGCATTAAACAAATTTATAGATAAATCAAAATTTGATTTAACAAAAAATATTGATAAAAACGGTTGGTTTTTACTAATTTTAACACTTACACCGCTTATTTTACAGGTATTAATGGCTATGATAAGCGGAGGAAATGTAAGACCTCAATGGGGGTTTGTATATTGGTACATGACAGGTATAATCTTGTTTTACTTTTTCCCATGGCAAATTAGCGATAAAGGATTTATCAATGCCATAAAAACATCATACATAGTTATGTTGATAATATTTTTGTCATTTGGAACAATGCTGACAGTTGAAAAAAGCTACAGAAGCCGCTATCCTGTAGCAACCGTATGGAATGATTTTCAGCAAATGTGGCAAAAGGAATTTCACGCTCCAATAAAATATGTCAGCGGACTTATTGATTTTTCATATCCTATAACAATATACGGGGAACCGAAATCTATTAACCTTATGGATATTCCGATTGAGAATAATATATGGATAGATTTAAAAGATGTCGAAAAACATGGAGTATTAATTTTAATTAAACATGAAGATGAAATTGAAGGATTTACGAAAAAAGCTTGTCCGAACCTTGACCCAAATGTTGAAATAATTCCAAAAGAATATAAGTTTACTTTAACCAATGCTTTGGGACAAAGCAGGGAATATCATATGTATTATTACTTTATACCTCCAAAGAAAATATAATACCAATAAAAAAGGAACCTTATCAGGTTCCATTATGTAGTAGGGGAAAAGGAGGAAATTTATTATTGTTTAGTTACATGATATTTATCGGATTATTTTTTTAGAACTTTAATATTTTATTTAATTTGTTAAGATTTTGTTACAAATATAAAAATAAAGGCGGACAATAAATATTGTCCGCCTTGTATAATCGCATATTATGCTATTCTTTTGTATATTCGGCATCAATAACATCATCATCGTTATTTGAAGATGAATCAGATGATGCTGAATCAGTTTGAGCATTTTCGCTTTGCGCTGAAGCACCTTCTTTTTGTACGGCTTCATATGCTTTTTGAGAAATTGCAAACATTGTTTGCTGCAACTCATCTGATAATTTCTTTAATTCATCAGTTGATTTATTTTCTTTTAAAGCATTTTCCAAAGCTGTTTTTTGTTCTTCTAACTTTGATTTATCTGCTGCATCAATTTTACCTTCAAAATCTTTCATTACACGTTCAGATGAAGCAACCATTGAAGATGCGTTGTTTTTAATTTCTGCTTCTTCTTTTTTCTTCTTATCATCAGCTGCATTTGCCTCTGCTTCTTTAACCATTCTGTCAATATCCTGTTCAGAAAGGTTAGAAGAATTTGTAATTGTGATTTTTTGTTCCTTATTAGTTGCTTTATCTTTAGCAGAAACATTTACGATACCGTTAGCATCAATGTCAAATGTAACTTCGATTTGAGGGATGCCTCTCATTGCAGGAGCGATACCTTCAAGTCTGAACATACCTAATGATTTGTTATCTTTAGCCATTGGTCTTTCACCCTGAAGAACCTGAATATCAACAGCAGTCTGATTATTCTCAGCAGTTGAGAATACCTGTGATTTTGAAACAGGAATCGTTGTGTTTCTAGGAACTAACGGAGTCATAACACCGCCCAATGTTTCAATACCTAATGTTAATGGAGTTACATCAAGTAAGACGATATCTTTAACTTCACCTGCCAATACACCTGCCTGAACTGCAGCACCGACTGCAACGACTTCATCAGGGTTAACAGATTGGTTAGGTTCTTTACCTGTGTAATCTTTAACTAATTTTTGAACGGCAGGGATTCTTGAAGAACCACCAACTAATACGACTTCGTTAATATCGGATTTAGAAATCCCTGCATCTTGAATAGCTTGTTCTACAGGTTTTTTACATCTTTCTAACAAGTCATAAGATAATTCTTCAAATTTTGCTCTTGTCAAATTCAAATCCAAGTGTTTAGGACCGTTTGCATCAGCTGTAATGAATGGTAAATTAATATTTGTTTCAAATACTGAAGATAATTCGCATTTAGCTTTTTCAGCAGCTTCTTTAACACGCTGCATAGCTTGTCTGTCGCCTGTTAAATCAATTCCTTCCTGTTTTTTGAATTCTTCACAAATCCAATCCATGACTTTTTGGTCAAAATCATCACCACCTAAGTGAGTATCACCGGAAGTCGATAATACTTCGTGAACACCATCACCTATTTCAAGAACTGAAACATCAAATGTACCACCACCTAAGTCGAATACCAAAACTTTTTCAGCCTTATCTTTTTCTAAACCGTAAGCCAAAGCTGCTGCAGTTGGTTCGTTTACGATACGAAGTACATCTAATCCTGCGATTTTACCTGCATCTTTTGTTGCTTGTCTTTGAGCATCATTAAAATATGCAGGAACCGTAATAACTGCAGATGTAACTTTTTCTCCTAAATATGAAGAAGCATCATCAGCTAATTTTCTCAAAATCATTGATGATATTTCTTGAGGTGTATAGTCTTTTCCGTCAATTGTTACTTTGTAATTTTCACCCATGTGACGTTTAATAGATGCAATTGTTTTATCAGGGTTAACAATAGCCTGACGTTTAGCCAATTGTCCGACTAATCTTTCTCCTGTTTTTGAAAAACCAACGATAGAAGGAGTTGTTCTTGAACCTTCCGCGTTAGCGATAACGGTAGGTTTTCCACCTTCCATAACTGCGACTACTGAGTTTGTTGTTCCCAAGTCAATACCAATTGTTTTTGCCATAATATTTATCTCCTTTTTATTAAATTTACATGACTATATCTTATACTAATGTTATAACATCGCTTTTTTAAATCCTTAAAAAAATAAACAAAAAATTAACATTTCATCTTCAGGCAATGTTTAATATGAATAAATGATGATTTTTTTTTAATAATAATTATAATATTGGTATGAAAAAATGGGTTTTAATGACTTTAATAACAGGCATTATATTGTTTCAATGTAATTTATATGCTTTTGGCAAAAGCAAGCTACCTGTTGAAGGGAAAGGTTATGTCGGAACACTACCCGTTTTGACAAGGAATTACGGTTCAAATGAAGAAGCAACTGACAAAACTCCTGCATCGGTTTCACCTATTCCGGCAAAAGATTTTAATTCCGAAAGAGAAATAAAACCTGCACCTATTGAAGATCCTTCATTTGTTAATATTATTTTAAAAACAGAGAAATCTTCCAAATATGTAAATGATTTAAATGAATTAATTCCAATTCTTGAAGAAATTTATGACATGATTGATGATAATAAAAATGTCCAGATTTTCAATGCAAAAGTTTTTTATTTTAATAAAAGTGTAGATTATTTCAGAGATAAATACGCAAATAAACCTGAAGGTCAGTTTATTTCATACAAAAGATTACTGGAATTGAATACTCATTCACGTTCTATTGCGTTGCTCAGAGCGGAAGCAGAAAAGTATAATCCGTATCTGTCGTACGGAAGTGAAGGTTATATTTATAACCCCACAAATATACAACAGCAACTCGGATTTTTAAAAAATGAAATCAGACAGACAATATTACTGTTAAGGGAATCAAATTAGCGCAATTACAAATCTCTGTGATTAAACTTCTTAATCCCTTTGACATAATCATCAACTATCTGACCTTTTCCATATAATTTGTATTTGTATATCGTTAAACCTTCAAGCCCAACAGGTCCCCGTGCATGAGTTTTGTTTGTTGAAATTCCGACTTCTGCACCAAAGCCATAGCGAAAGCCATCAGCAAATCTTGTTGAAGCATTCAGATAAACTCCTGCACTATCAACTTCATTCATAAATTTTTCTGCATTAGTTAAGTCATTTGTTATAATACAGTCTGTATGCCCTGAACCGTATGTATTTATATGCTCTATGGCTTTTTCTGTATTATCAACAATTTTAAACGATAAAATTTTATCGCCATACTCAATATCCCAGCATTCAGGACTCATTTCAAGTTTAATTTCTTCCAACTGCAAAGCTGCCAAAAGCTCATCTTTTTTATCGAAATCCTTGTGAATCAAAAGAGTTTCTACCGCGTTACACGCACTTGGATATTGAGTCTTTGCATCTACGGTAATTTTAATTGCATCATCAATATGAGCACTTTTATCCACAAAAATATGACAAATACCGCTGGCATGCCCAAGTACCGGAATATTTGTGTTCTCTTTTATGTATTTAACAAGTTTATTGCCGCCGCGCGGAATGATTAAATTAATATACTCATCACATTTTAACATTTGCGAAATGTCATCATGAGAAAATACCTGCTGAATTACGTTATCAGGAAATTTCTTGACCTCTGACAAAGCATTATGTATTATTTCCATAATTTTTTTATTAGTATTAATGGATTCTTTTCCGCCTTTTAAGATAACCGAATTTGAAGATTTGATTGCGAGTGCGGATATTTGAGATATAACATCAGGTCTTGCTTCAAAAATTATTCCTAAAACCCCAATCGGACAAGATACTTTTTCTAAAATCAAATCTTTATCAAGTTCTCTTTTGAGTAAAATTTTTCCGATCGGATCATCCAGATTTGCGATATCACGAACCCCCTGAACCATATCTCGCATTTTGTTTTCATCTAACTTCAAACGATTAAATGTAGATTTTGAAATTTTGCCTTCTTCTGCAAGAAGCAAAGCGTTTTCCAAATCAGTTTTATTTGCAGCAAATATTTCTGATTTATGTTCTTCAAGAGCATTTGCAAGTGTGTTCAGTGCTTTATTTTTTATATCAACATCTAATCCCGCAATTTTTAAAGATGCTTCTTTGGCATTTTTTGCAATATTGACAAAATCCATTTGTTTTCCCCCTGCCATGTACAATTTTATTTTATCACAATTAAACAACAATAAATATTTGCGAAAAAAATTTTTCAATGCTATTATAAATAAGAAGGGAGTAAAATGGAACACTGGGTTTATACGGTTTCAATATTTAATCATCAGTTATCTTTTAATGTTGATACAATACTGACAATGTGGATTACAATGATTTTGTTAATTGTGCTTGCGTATTTTACAACAAGAAAACTTGAGATGGTTCCTTCAAAATTGCAACTAGTTGGTGAAGGTCTTATAAAATATTTTAATAATACCGCTAAAACAAGTATGGGAGATGATAATGCACAAAAACATATAGCAATCATTCTGACATTGTTTATGTTTATTTTGACGGCAAATCTTTTCGGGCAATTACCTTTAAGACTTATACATTTGACTAGCGGAGAACTGGCATCTCCCAATAACGATATAAATATGACGGCAGCAATGGCTATTGTTGTGTCAATTTATTATATATACTACGGTGTAAAAAAGAATGGCTTTAAATTCTTTTTTAAAGGTTTTGGCATTGACGGAATCATAATAACTCTGGTTGATACATTAGAGTTGTTTGTCAGACCATTTTCTCTGGCTTTGCGACTTTTTGCAAATGTTTTAGCCGGAGAGTTGCTAGTTGCGACATTTTTAGGACTTTTTTCGGTCATATTACCATTACCATTTATGTTGTTTGAAATTTTTGTGGCATTGATACAGGCTCTTGTATTCACATTGCTTTCAACAACATATATATCTATGGCTATTACGGAAGAATAATAAAATACAAATAAACATAAGGAGAAAAAATTATGGCAGTTGAACAAACTTTAGATTTAGCAAAATTAGGTGCAGGTATTGCAATCGGTTTTGGTGCAATCGGCGGGGGCTTAGGCTTAGGGATTGCAACAAAAGGTGTTTTAGATGCAATTGCAAGACAACCAGAAATTAAAGGAGAAGCATTTAAAAACTTTATTATTGGCGCCGGTTTGGCAGAAGCTACAGCTATTTACGCTTTATTCATTGCAATTATGTTGGTATTTAAGTAAGGTGTAAATTAAATGATTGAATTTAATGCTACATTATTAGTTGCGATGCTGAGTTTTATTGTGTTTATGTTTATCATGAATGCAATATTTTATCGTCCGATTCTTTCAATAATAAAAAAAAGAGAAGACTATATTAATTCAAATTATAATGATGCAAAAACTATTGCTCAAAATGCTCAGCAAATAACTGACGAATATAATGAAAAGCTTGAATTATCAAAAGACGAAGCAAGAAAACAAACGGCATTAAAAATTGAACAGGTTCAAAGAGATGAATTTGCAAAAATTCAAAAAGCAAAAGATGAATCTAAGATTGAAATTCAGTCAAAAAAAGAAACCTTAGAGCAGGATAAAAATGAACTAAAAGAAAAAGTAGATTCAGAAGTCATACAATCACTTGCGTCGGATATTACTCACAAGATAACCGGAAAATATTATGGATAATGTTATTTCACTATTTGAATATTTGGCAAAATCAAATACCATTAATTTTTTGATTATGGCATACATTTTATGTTGGATTGTAAAAAAAATCGATATAAAATCTATGTTTGAAAAATCTGTAAATAATATACAAAATACCATAAAGCAATCTGAAGCAGAAAAAGAAAATTCCAAAAATCTTCTTCAAAATGCAAAAAGCACAATGGATAAATTGCCAAAACAAATTGAAGAAATAGAAAAATTCAATGAACAAAAAACTGAAACTTTTAAAAAACAATTAGAAGAATCTTCTGAGATTGCAATTAAAAATATAAACAAAAACATTGAAAAAGTATTTGCAATTGAAGAAAAGAAAATTTCAAATGAAATAACTTCAGAAACAGTCTCCGGATCTATAGAACAATCAAGGCAAAACATAATTGAAATGCTGAAAAATAAACCGGAATTGCATTACAAATTTATTGAAAATAGTTTAGATGAACTTGACAGGATACAGTTATAATGGACAAAAATAAAATTTCTTTAATATCAAAAAATTATGCAAATGCTTTGATAGAAATTTCAAAGCAGGATAATTCTTTTGGAGATTTTAAAATCCAGTTACAACAAGTATCAGATACTATTAACTCAAGTAATGACTTAAAACTTGTAATGGATAATTCGTCGGTTTCTTACATTAATAAAAAAGAAATTATTGAAAATATTTTTAAAAATAAGATTGATTTAAGGATTTTAAATTTGTTAAAAATTCTTGTTGAAAAAAACAGATTTGGGGAATTTGACGGAATTACTCAGGCTTATTGTGAAATAGCAGATAATTTTGAAAGAAAAAAATATGTAGAAATAATATCTTCAGTAGAGCTTGAAATAGATATTAAAGGAAAAATTTTAAATAAACTGGAGCAAAAGTTCCACAGTGAAGTAATGCCCCGTTGGACAGTAGATGAAAGTCTTATCGGTGGCTTGGTATTCAAATTTGGTGACGTTGTAATAGATACAAGCATCAAATCTAAATTAGAAAATTTGAGTAAATACATGTTGAGGTAAAAAATATGGCATTAATACAACCTGATGAAATCAGTTCAATTATCAAAAGTAAAATTGAAAATTACGAGTTACAGACCGAAGTATCAAATACAGGCAGTGTACTTGAAGTAGGTGACGGGATTGCGCGTATATATGGTTTGCGAAATGTAATGGCAAATGAATTGGTGCAATTTGAAGACGGGCATTCAACTTTGGGCATTGCAATGAATCTGGAAGAAGATAATGTAGGTGTCGTAATTTTAGGTGAATATACGGATATAAAAGAAGGAACTATAGTTAAAACTACAGGTAAAATTGCATCTGTTCCGGTAGGTGAAGGCCTTATAGGGAGAATCGTTGATCCTACGGGTGCCGTTTTAGACGGTAAAGGAGATTATTCGTACGAAAAAACTCGTCCAATTGAAAGAGTTGCTCCCGGAATTGTAACAAGACGTTCTGTTTATCAGCCTTTACAAACAGGTCTAACGGCTATAGATGCTCTAACTCCTATCGGCAGAGGGCAAAGAGAATTAATTATCGGAGACAGACAAACAGGCAAAACCGCAATCGCGATTGATACAATAATCAATCAAAAAGGTAAAGATGTAATTTGTATTTATGTTGCAATCGGGCAAAAAGCATCTACTGTTGCACATTTGGCTAAAACATTAGAAGAATACGGAGCAATGGAATACACAATAATTGTTTCATCTACGGCGGATGAATCAGCTCCGTTACAATATATTGCGCCGTTTTCCGGTGTTACAATAGGTGAAGAATTTATGGAACAGGGTAAAGATGTTTTGATTGTATATGATGATTTGTCAAAACATGCGCAAGCCTACCGTGCAATGAGTTTGCTTCTTAAAAGACCACCGGGACGTGAAGCTTATCCCGGGGATGTATTCTATCTGCATTCAAGACTTTTAGAACGTGCGGTAAAATTAAATGATGAATTGGGCGGTGGCAGTATTACTGCATTACCGATTATTGAAACACAGGCAGGTGATGTTTCTGCATATATTCCGACTAATGTAATTTCAATTACTGACGGTCAGATTTTCCTTGAAAGTGATGCCTTCAATTCAGGTATCAGACCGGCTATCAACGCAGGTATTTCTGTTTCCCGTGTTGGTGGTGCCGCTCAGACTAAAGGTATTAAACAAGTTGCAGGAACATTAAGACTTGCTTTAGCACAGTATCGTGAACTTGAAGCATTTGCTCAGTTCGCATCAGATCTTGATGCTGCAACTAAAAAACAACTTTTGAGAGGTGAAAAATTAACAGAAGTATTGAAACAACTTCAATATAATCCGCTGAGTGTTGCTCAGCAGGTATCTATTTTATTTGCAGCCAATGAAGGAATTTTAGATGATATTGACAATTCAAAAATTCAAAAATTCAAAAAAGATTGGTTCATATATTTTGATGCAAATATGCAGGAGCTATCCCAAAGGCTAAATGAAGGTGCAGCACTTTCTGATGAGGATAAAAAACTTCTTAAAGAGGCTTTGGAATCTTTTAAAACAACTTTTTAATCTGGTAAGGTAAATAAAATGGCAAGTTTAAAGGACATAAAAAAGAGAATAACAAGCGTTCAGAGTACCAAAAAAATTACGCGTGCGATGAAAATGGTTGCCGCTGCTAAAGTTCGCAGTTCGGAAACTGCTGTTAAAGCATCTCGCCCTTATGCTTTTGAACTTTACCATATGTTTCAAAAACTCCTGAATTCTGTTGGAGAATTTAGTGCAGAATCACTAAAAATAAAAAGAGCAATAGATAATTATCCCAAACTTCTTGAAAGAAGAGATGTGAAGTCTGTTGGCATCTTTTTACTAACCTCTAATAAAGGCCTTGCAGGTGCTTATAGTGCAAATGTTGTAAAAGCTGCATTAAAACGTATAAAAGAACTGAAAGAACAAGGTCTGAAGGTCAAAGTATTTGTTGCGGGTCAAAAAGGCGTATCCATTTTGCGTAAGCGTCTTTTGGCCTTGGGATGTAATATAGAGAAAAAATATTTTTCTGTAATGGAAAATCCTGATGCGATGGAAGCAAGAGATATTGCCGAAGATATGGCAGAATATTATGTAAATAATAAAATTGACAAAATTGAGATTATAACGACACGATTTAAAAATATGGTAAGTTATAGTGTTGATACGTGGGAAGTTTTACCACTTGAAGGAGTAAAAGATAACCACGAAAGAATAACTGATAACATAATTGAGCCATTGATGGAATTTACACCTGATATGCACCATATTTTACAAAAAATTGTTCCAATGTATATAACAAATACTTTTTATCAGGCATTACTTGAAGCTAAAGCGAGTGAACTTGCATCACGAATGACTGCAATGTCTGCAGCAACAACTAATGCTGAAAAAATTATTCACAATTTATCTATTGAATACAATAAACTTCGTCAATCTGCGATTACAAATGAGATTATTGAAGTTATAAATGGTGCAAATTCTCAAATAAATTAAAATAAAAAATCGGATGTAAGAGCATCCGACTTTTTAATTACTTATTAAAAATAAGGTAATTATATACTATTTTACAGTAAATATACCTCAAATTAAATTATATTGTCACCCTGAACTTGTTTCAGGGTCTGTAGTTCAGAAGATGCTGAAACGAGTTCAGCATGACAATTTTAACCATTGTTACTGTAACATTATATATAGTTCCCAAAAATAATTTTATCATTATCAATATCTATTTTAATATTATCACCTTTAACAAATTCCTGTGACAGAATTTTCTTTGATAGTGGATTTTCAATTAATTGACGAATAACTCTTTTTAACGGTCTTGCGCCATAAACAGGGTTAAACCCTTGTGTTGCGAGATATTCTTTTGCATCATCACTTATTTCAAATGTTAATTCCTGATCTTTTAAAAGATTTCTCAGATAATTCATCTGAATATCAACAATTTTACTTAATTGTTGTAAGTTCAAAGCTTTAAAGAATATGGTTTCATCAATTCTGTTGAGAAATTCCGGTTTGAATTTCTGTCTTAGAACTTCAAGAACCTGTTCTTTCGTATCATTGAATTTTTCAGGTGAAACCATTGAATTTAGGGTATTTTCTAATATTATGTCAGAACCTATATTACTTGTCATAATAATCAGAGTGTTTTTAAAGTCAATAGTTCGTCCTTTAGAATCTGTCAGACGCCCATCATCAAAAATCTGAAGCATAATATTAAATACATCAGGATGAGCCTTTTCTATTTCATCAAAAAGAACAACAGAATACGGTTTACGTCTTACAGCCTCTGTCAATTGTCCGCCTTCTTCATAGCCGACATACCCCGGAGGCGCGCCAACAAGACGTGCAACGTTGTGCTTTTCCATATATTCTGACATATCAATTCTTATAAGTGCATCTTCGTCATTGAACATAAATTCTGCCAGTGATTTTGCAAGTTCTGTTTTGCCCACCCCTGTCGGGCCCAGAAACAAGAATGTACCGATTGGGCGTTTTGGATCTTTTAACCCTGAACGCGCGCGACGTATTGCATCTGACACTGTATCTACAGCCTCTTCCTGACCAATAAGACGTTTGTGCAGGACATCTTCCATATGGAGAAGTTTATCCATCTCAGACTCTACAAGTTTTGTTACAGGTATCCCTGTCCATTTTGAAACAACTTCATCAATATCTGAGGCTTCAACTTCTTCTTTTAATAATTTATTTTCTGTTTTTTCTTTATTTTCACAGGCCTTTAATTGCTTCTGAAGTTCAAGTAATTTCCCGTATTTTAGCTCTGCTGCACGCTGCAAATCTGTATTACGTTCGGCATCTTCGATTTCAATATTAATTTTATTAATTTGGTCTTTAATATCTGCTTCCGAAGTAATAGAAGATTTTTCTTTTTCCCACTGAGACTGCAATACATCAATTTTACTTTGCAAATCGGCAACTTTTTTATTTATATTTTCAATCTTTGCCTTAGATTCTTCATTTTCTTCTTTTTTCAGAGCTTCACGTTCAATTTCTAATTGCATTTTTTGGCGGGTCATCGCATCAATTTCTTCCGGCATAGAATCAATTTGAATACGCAGTGAACTTGCAGCTTCATCAATCAAATCAATAGCTTTGTCAGGTAAAAATCTGTCTGTAATATATCTGTCTGACAACTTTGCAGCCTCGATAATTGCAGAATCCAAAATTCTGATACCATGATGAACTTCGTATTTTTCTTTTAAACCTCTTAGAATGCTAATTGTATCTTCAACAGAAGGTTCTTCAACCAAAACAGGCTGAAAACGACGTTCTAAAGCAGGATCTTTTTCTATATACTTTCTGTATTCGTTTATTGTCGTAGCACCGATAGTTCTCAAAACACCTCTTGCAAGCATTGGTTTTAACAGGTTACCGGCATCCATAGAACCTTCAGTTGCACCTGCACCAACAACTGTATGTAGTTCATCAATAAACATTACAATTTCACCGTTTGAATCTTCTACTTCTTTTAAAACAGCCTTTAATCGTTCCTCAAATTCTCCACGGTATTTTGCCCCTGCAACTAATGCACCTAAATCAAGTGAAATCAGCTTTACATCTTTAAGACTTTCCGGAACATCTCCGCGAACAATACGTTGAGCTAAGCCTTCAATTATAGCCGTTTTACCAACTCCTGGTTCACCGATAAGAACAGGATTATTTTTTGTTCTGCGGTTTAATACCTGCATAATTCTTCTAACTTCTTCATCACGACCAATTACAGGGTCTAATTTACCCTTGCGGGCACGCTCAGTCAGGTCGGTTGAATATTTTTCCAAAGCTTTCATATTTTCTTCTGCATTTTTACTATCCACTTTTTTATTACCTCTTATTTTTTTCATTGCATTCAAAATTTTTGATGAATTTATTCCAAAATGTTCCAAAGTTGCTTTAATACTCGAATTTTCAAGGTTTACCATTCCAAGCAAAATTGCTTCAATCCCAACAAATTTGTCTTTTATTTTTTCGCTTTCTGAAATAGCAAGTTCTAATAATCTGCCTGTATCAGTTGATAAATAAATTCCCTGAGGATTAACAGGAGCTGAAAGTTTTGGCAGATTTTCAACTTTCTCAACAATTTTATTAATAAAATTTTGATTAAGCAGTTTTAATTCAGTCAAATAATCTTTCACAAGCCCATTATCTTTAATCATCGCAAGCATTATGTGTTCAGGTTCAATTTGAGAATTTTTATGAGAACTCATTAAATTACTTGCGGAAGATAAAATTTCCTGAGAATAATTTGTAAACTTGTCAAAATCTAACATATTACTAAACTCCATTTAAAACCGAAGAATAAATTCTTCCTCTGACATTATTAGTTTAACGTTGATTTTTAAAAAGTCACATAAAATTAACGATTATTTAATAATTAATTGTATATAATAAAAAAAAGGCAGGAAGAACCTGCCGGTAAAAGAAATTATAAGTTAAGATTTTGTTTTAAATTTTATTTTTATGCCTAAAAATTTAATTAGAGTGTGTTTTAGAAGCTCTTTATAGTATAGCTCATCTTCGCGTTTTATATTATCAAATTCTTTTGATTTACTCGTATTACTATGTAGATGCAATATATTTGATTTTGTTATAGCATAATTTTTCTTTCTTTTCTTTAACCCTTTATAAAAGAGGTAATCATCTCCATACCATACCTTCATCTTCTCAGGGATTATATCGTATTGATTTTTCTTGAAAAATATAGCACACCCCCAACATAACGGTCTTGAATTAATTTCTATAAACTCTAAATCCGTTGCTGATGGATATTGTGTAAAATCTTTTGGTGACGACTTTGGAATTGAATCTAATCCAATATATCCAATTTTTTTATGATTTTTCATGAAGTCTAACAACTGAAAAAAGAAATTTGGGGGTAAAATTAAATCATCATTTAGCAAACCTATATATTTATATTTTGCATATTTTACACCCAAATTCCAAGCAGGATTAACAAAAATATTTTTATTACAATTAATAACTCTGATTTTACTTGATTTATACCTAATCCCTTGTTGAGAATTATCAATTATTATTATTTCACCGATTAATTCGTCTAAAACAAGTTCGTCTAACAACATATCCAATACATGTATATTTTTTTTCATTGTAGGTATAATAATTGAAAATTTCTCATCAAAATTTTTGTCAGGAACTTTTTTTATTTCTGAGACTCTTTTATAAAAATCTCCCATATCGATTGCCTGGTAACCTAATTCAGATAATCTGTAAGCTAAAAGAGCAGCAACCTCCCCACATTCTAAGTATATTAAGCTATCTTTTGGATATAATAATATTTCATTTAATATTCGGTCGTATTCGCTATAACAACCCTTTTCTGGAATATAAACAAAGTCCTTTTTTCTTACATTTGAAAATAAACCATATATATCACCTTTTACTAAAGAATTTTTGTTAATAACAAAAACGATATCTCTATCAAACCATATGTTTTTTATCTTTGAAACAATATCTTTATTTAAATATACTAAATCTTCACTCGATTTTTTAAATGATAATTCTTTAATGCAAATTTTATCGATTATACTTTTCTTAAATGCATACGCATCTCCATAATAATCAAAAGTATTAAATTCTATATTTTCATAAATACATTTAATGAACTTTAAATAATACCAACAAAACCACCTATTTGTTTCATTATAAAGTCCAAAAGTATTTATTCCGACAATGCACCTGTTATTACTACCCTTTTTGCATATATCTCTTAAGGCTTTTCCAAGTTCTTTATAATTATTACCATGGACATTATCAATACCGAACATTAGCAGAAATTCTCCATCCCCTATTCTGGCAAAGGAAAGCCTGTTATCTATAATTTTTTGTATTGTTTCAGTCGGAGAATAAATGTTTTTAGGGTATTTTTTTTCTTGTTCTATTAAATATTGAATATCTGATTCACTGAATTCATAAATAGTGAAATTATTTTTTATACTATATTTGAGCGAAAAAAAATAATCTTTCAATTTTCCAAATGTTATATTGCACATAATTCTGTAAAATTGGTATCTTATTTTATAATTTAAAAATAATTTCATAATTTATTCCTTTTATACTATAGATTTTTTATAAGAAATACTCTTCAATTTAGACCTAAATTTTATAAAACCCAATATACACACATAAAATCGGTGCAATTCTATATAGATGCTGAGGATTTGGAAATTATAAATTTCTATAGCTATAAAATTAAATCTGTTCAAATATTTTTTAGATACTTTAATATTTTCTAAAACTTCCAAGTCGCTATGTTCAAAAAATGGAGTCAATTTATAGTATTCCCACCATTTGTCAATGTTACTGTAGTTATATTGCCTGCCTTGAATTACACACCATGGTTTATCACTTCCAATAAAATGAAATATAGAAGGATTTTTATACGCTCTGTTTAATGTTTTTCTTAAATATTTGTTTTCATTCTTTTGATAATAGCTCTGTTCTTTCAGAACATTCCATTCATAAGGTAAATATCTTACATTTTTGTTTAAAACTGAATTTAACGCATCCTGATCCTGATAATATAACGGAGATTCTTGTATTATAAAATTCCATAATTTTTGAACAACATTATCTTTTCTTATTTTTTCTAAATTTAATAACAAAACACCGGCATTAAAATAATTATAATCCGTACATTTTAATTTATTTAAATAATATTCTTCTATATTAGTATTTTCACTTATTATTTTTCTTTTTCTGAGCAAATTCTCAAAAAAAACATCATGTACAACCCCTGCATAATATGATTGTATATCCTCATTAAACAATTTTTGAATATCGTCATTCAATATCAAATCTGCATCCAGATATATTACTTTTTTATAATTAGTAAATATTTCAGGGATAAAAAAGCGATAATACGTTTCTACTGTGATGTAATTATAGTCAATACGTTTAGATAAATATTTTTCTAAATTAAAAGACTCTGTATAGCTTTTCATATCAATAAAATTAAAGGTTATATCAGAATTGAATTTTACTAACTCAAGCAGTTTATTCTGATTTTCAGCAGTTATATCTTTAGATAGAATGCTAAATTGAATACAAGTATCTTTTCCCGTATTCAACAAAATAGAGACAATGACCGTAGCCAGTTGTTTTACATAACTATTATCAATTGCAAATATTATTGGAATGATCTTATTCATTATATCCTCCATTAATGTATAGCATTAAAAAATATACATATCTTTATGTATTAATATTATTTATGTAAAACGCTAATTGTCAAGAAATATTTAAATGAATACTTTTACTTTATGCGACTATTTCGGGCTAATTACTTGAAAAACGCTAATTTAAAATAATTTTTTATAGTATTACCTTTAGTTTTTAAAGCATAGCAATATATTTATATATTATATTAATGTATAACGACATTATTAACCATAATTATAAACGTAAAATTATACTAAAGGGGTAGGAATGGATATAAAAAAATTGTTAGGAAAGAGAATTCAAGAAATCCGACGTTCCCAAAATATTACTCAAGAATATTTGGCAGAGCTTATTGGAATTGAAACAGTAAGTTTAAGCAACATTGAGCGTGGAAAATATTACCCCACATCTGAGAACTTGAATAAAATAATTGATATATTGAAGATAGAACCGGAAGAATTATTTTCTTTTAAGCATCTTGGGTCACACAAGCAACTTCTTGATGAAATTAATAAAAAATTAGTTCAAGATGAAAATTTGACCCGTATCGTATATAAATTTTGTAAATCGTTTGTATAAACAAAAAGCGGTCTTAGAATAAGACCGCCATAATCTTTTTCATATATTTTATCTTACATAATAAAGCCTTCTAGGCCGTGATTATCAAATATTTCAATAAATTTATCGATTGTGCAGTTCACTTCATTACCCGATTCATCAATAATCTGAACTACATTAGCAAATGCCTCTTCTTCGACGCCTGCAGCTTTTGATATAAATGTTACTTCTCCATAATCAGATAATGTGTTTTTTTGTTCAATAATCCCATTTTGCGTAAATTTTAAATCCATTTTAACTCCTCATATCTTTTGTATATATCTTTTATCGGAATTTTTATCAAAAACTTTAATATTAAAACAAATTTTATTTACAATAATTTACAAAAAAAATAAGGCACAAATGATTTCGCACCTTATTTTTATAAATATAAAATTTATTATTTATGCAACAGTTTGTTTTACTGCTTTCTTAGCTCTGTACAAACTTGTTTCTTTGCCTAAAATTTCAAGTATTCCAACCATATCTGCACCACAGGTTCTGCCGGTAACAGCAGCTCTTACTGCCCACATTGTAACTTTTGGTTTGATACCTGCTGATTCCTTCCAAAATGCTCTGAAATCGGCAAGTTTTTCATGCAGATTTTCTTCTGTCCATTCCCAATTCTGAGCCTTTGAAATAAAGTCCTTTAATACATCCTGACAAGAATCACTTTCTAATGCTTTTTCCCAAGCTTCAGGTTCAATTTTTACATCCTTGCCAAAGAAGTAAGGAACGGCATCTGTTATATCAGATAACAAAGTCAATGGTTCTCTTGTGATTTCAACCATTTTTGTGTATTGAGCATCAGTAAGCTCATCCAGCGGATACTGAGTTAAATATGGTTTTAATCTTTCTTTTAACTCATCCATCGGAAGCATCTTAATATAATGACTATTCATCCATTTTAATTTGTCATATTCAAAAATAGAATTAGATGATGAAATTTCATTGATTCTGAAATCCTGAGCAATTTCATCAACAGTCTTTATTTCTTCACCATCAGATGGTGACCACCCTAAAAGTGCAACAAAGTTAATCAACGCATTTGTCAAATATCCTTCTTTTACAAAATCTGAAACTGCTGTAGCCCCATGGCGTTTTGATAATTTACTTCTGTCAGGAGCCAAAATCATACCTAAATGCCCAAATCTCGGAACATCAAAACCTAATGCCTCAAAAATAAGAATTTGTTTATATGTATTTGATATATGATCTTCACCTCTTATAACGTGAGAAATTTTCATCAACGCATCATCTATAACTACAGCATAATTATATGTTGGCGCACCGTTTGATTTCATTATTACAAAATCACCGATTAAGTTTGTATCAACATGCAATTTACCTTTAACCAAATCGTCAAATTCCAATATTGATGAATCATGAAAAGCTGCCTGAGCTTTTGCAACATTAAATCTGATAGCCGGTTTTCTGCCTTCAGCTCTCAATTTTGCTTTTTCTTCATCTGTTAAATTTTCGCATTTCTTAGAATAAACGTAAGCTCTTTTTTGTGCAGTTGCTTCTTCTTTTTCTGCTTCCAATTCTTCCGGAGTACAGAAACATTCATAAGCAAAGCCTTTATCTAACAATTCCTGAATGTATTTTGGATAAATATCAAATCTTTGTGATTGAGTATAAGGACCATAATCCCCGCCAACATCAGGGCCTTCATCCCAATTCAAACCTAATGCCTTCAAACTGTCAAAAATATTATCAACATATTCCTGCTCAGTTCTGAGCGCATCTGTATCTTCGATTCTTAAAATAAATTTACCATTATTTTTCTTTGCAAATAAATAATTAAATAAAGCCGTTCTTGCGGTTCCTATGTGTAAATTTCCGCTTGGAGACGGTGCAATTCTTACTCTTACTTCTGACATTTTTGCCTTCTTTCTAAGTTTTTGATTAATGCCGGCACAATAATACCGACTTATGCTATTTCGGTAAAAAAATAGTAACACAATGAAAATATCATTTCAAGAGTTGGCTATTGGTCATCCTGCGGAAAATAAATCTGAGGTTCTGCACCATCATCAGAACTTGCCTGATCTTGCTGAATCAAATCGATTATTTTCTGAGTTTCATCTGTATATTTTTGAATTTTTTGTTCTTTTTTATCAATATTTTTTTTAGTTTTCTCTATTTTCTTTTCAAGTTTTTTAATATCTTTTTCAGTTTGCTCAATCTGATATTGTTTATACATTTCCTCCAGTTCAGTTCCTTCTGTTGAACCGGCGAATTTCTGCAGTTTTTTATTATCTCTGTACTTATCTTTAAAATCAGCATTTAGATCTTTTAACTGATATTTATAATCTTCTTTTATTTGTTTTACTTCTTTTCTGTCAGCAGATTTTTTTTGTTTTGCTACGACTTTATCCTGTTTTTCAAGGAATTTTTCTTCCCGTACTACAACCTGATATTCCTGAGCCCCGTCTTTTTGCAATTTTAAGCCATTCATACTTATTTTAGGAACAAAATCCTTATCAAAAGTTACAATTTTAGATTGTTCGCCATAACAATCAACACTCCATGTACCCAAAAATACAGGCTTTTCTCCGGTATAACCATATGCCTGAACGACAACTCTGTCAGGATAACCTGCATCAAATCCCAAAGGACGAATATCCCATCTTTTTTCGATAAGATGTAAATTAGCATATTCTTTCCAATAATAACTTATGGCATCTCTCACCGCTGATAAATCATAACTTTTATTAGTTTTGAAATCGTAAATATAAATTCTTGTTTCCCAAATCCCATCTTCAGAGCTGCCGATTTTTTCTTTTGCCAGAAGTTTTGTCCCGTCTGCATTAAAATCAACAGGAGTAAGAGTTCTGAATGCAGCATAATTATCAATAAGTTTATCTGTTGATAAAATCGGATTTTCTTCTCGGTGCGAAGTATTCGCTTTTAAGATTTTGTTTAAGTTATTTTCTTTTTGATCTAACGGAATTACAAACAAATCCGCAGCCACAGATCCCGAATCATTATAATAATATATCGCAGGATAAACCATTTTTGTATAATCAGGGGAAGTAATTCCCTGACCGTTAAGGTATCTGTTAAAATATAATTTTCTGCCAAGCTGCAATTCAACTCCTCCGGGAGGATCATTATACTTTACTATTTTAAATAAAGGTTGTGGAACATATTTAAAATCAGAAGGCTTTTCAATTTTTGGAGGATTTACTTCAAATGTAGAAGGTTCTTTGTATTCTGACCTTTTTTCATATTCTTCAACCGTCATATATCCGCTTGGCTCACGATCAAGAATGCGTTTGTCTCTGTTGTATTGCAAATTCTCTTTTTCTACTTCGTATTTATATTTTAATTCCTTTGATTTGTAATCTTTTTTTGCAAACGGATTACTAAATTTTTGTATTTTAGTTTTGGGAGTTCCTGCATAGGCTCCTAATCCGAATAATATAGCTAATAATAATGTTAGAATCTTTTTCATATTTGTATTTTATTATTTAATAATTAAAATCAAAAAGTCTTTTTTTATACCAAACCATCTTTCATGGCTGTTGCAACAGCTTTTGCACGAGTTTTTACATAAAGTTTTTGCAAAATATTATGAACATGAGTTTTAGTTGTTGCTATCGTAATTACAAGTTTTTCCGAAATCTGAGGATTATTTAACCCTTCAACCAAAAGAGCCAAAACTTCCATTTCTCTTTCTGTTAAACCGTATAAATTTTTGCCTTTTTGGTAATTTATTTCTCCTATCGGCTCATTTACGGGAGCATTTTTACGGATATTTGACAAAACTACTCTTGCAATCGCCGGATCCAACCAGCCTACGCCCTCGCTGACAGCTTTTATTGCAGTAATTGTTTGTTCTGATGTTGCACCTTTTGTAATATATCCGTCAGCTCCTGCAGCAAACGAATCTAAGATATCGTCATCATTATCTCTTGATGTATTCATTAAAACTTTAATCTCAGGAACAGAATTTTTAATTTTACGGGTTGCTTCAATTCCATCAATAGTAGGAACCCCAATATCCATAACAACCAAGTCAGGTCTTAATTCAAGAGCCTGATCTACACCTTCCTGACCATCAGCACTTGTACCGACTACTTCTATAACACCGCTGTTTGAAAGAGCGAATGATAAACCCATTCTGGTCATATCATGATCTTCTACAATTGTTACTTTTATCTTATTTGTCATCTTAAACCACCCTTGATTTTGCAGTTACATCTGTCAATAAAAATGAAAATTCACTGCCTTTGTTTACTTTACTCTCTACCCAAATTTTACCGCCATGCGCTTCTATTATCTGACGGGATAAATATAATCCTAATCCTGTACCGGTTGAACGTTTTTTTGTAGTTCCCTGTGAAAATCTTTTGAATAAATGAGGTATATCTTCAGCAGGAATACCGTTTCCGTTATCCGCAACAGAGAACAATAAATCCCCGTTCTGAAGCTTCATAAATACATCTATTGCTCCTGATTTATTCGTATAATTGATAGCATTGCCGCACAAATTCATAATAACTCTTTTGATTTCTGCTCTATCTGCATCAATCAAAATTTCTTCTTTAAAATCAGAATGCACATTTAATTCGATATTTTTGCTTTTTGCGAGAGGTAAAAGTTCGTCATAACACTGCCTTAAAAGAGAATTTATATCAAAAACTGTTTTATACAGATTTAATTTTCCGCTTTCAAATCTGTAAACTTCCAGTAACGCATTAACCAACCCAAGCAAATCTTCATTACTTTTGGTCATAACTGTAAGCATTTCTCTTTGCTGATCGGAAATTTGCCCTAAAGATCCGTCAAGAAAGAAGTTCAGAGTTTTAATCGCTGCAGTTATCGGAGTTCTCAAATCATGAGTAAGAGTCGCGATAAAATCATCTCTTAATCTTTCTGTTTCTTTTTGTGCCGTAAAGTTTCTTATCACGCCGACAAATTTTTCCCCGTCCTCAAGTGCGGCAAAATTTATCTCTGCAGGTATGTACTCTCCGCTCAAACTGTTTCTTATATACAAATTTCTGAGCAAAAACTCTGATTGTTCTTCAGCTAACCCCAGGATTGAGGACTGAACCTCTGATTTTGGTGCTTTATTCATATTCGGATTATCTGTATATGCAATTCCCTGAATTGTCATACCGCATAGGGTAAACTTTGACAGCCCTGTTAAATTCTCACAAGCAGGATTTACCTGCTCAATTTTACCGTTTTTATCAATAATTATAATTCCGTCAGCACAATAATTTATAATACCTGACAATTTATCATTTACAAGTACAAGTTCTTTTGTTCTTTCTGCAACAAGTTCTTCCAGGTGTTGAGAATATTTTTTTAATTCGTTCTGGGCAATTTCAAGTTTTTCGATTTTGTCTCGTAAATCTGCCAGCAAATGACTTCTTTCGATACCATTTTTGATATTCATTATCAAATCATCATTGTCCCATGGTTTTTCAATATATTTATAAACTCCGATTTCATTGATTGTTTTAATGGCATTTTCTTTATCTGCATAAGCAGTTAATAAAATCATACTGGTTTCGGGATAAAGTTTTTTTGCCTCTTTTAAAAATCCAAGACCGTTCATTTCAGGCATCAAAAAATCTGAAATAATCAAATCCGGCATCTCTAATTTGAGATATTCAAGTGCTTCTTGCGGATTATTATATATCACAACATCACTAAACCCTTCAACTTTCATTAAAGTTGAAAAAGTCGAAGTTAACAATTTGTCATCATCGACATATAATATTTTCCCTAAACTCATATCTATATCATATATTATTATAATATTTCAGACAAATTGTTTACAAATTTGAAATATATCAAAAGCGGGAATAGACCCGCTTTTTAATTTTCATATGTTGATTGTCGGTACTCTCTGTTTCCCAAATCCTTGTCTAACAAATATAATGAAGCTTTATCAGCGCCAAATGCTTTTAGTTTTGAGAGTATTCTTAAAATATTATCTTCTTCTTCAATTTGTTCTTTCAGATACCAATCAATAAAATTTCTTGTAGCCAAATCACACTCATTTTCTGTTAATGATGCAATTCTGTTTATGGATTCAGAAATTGTTTTTTCATGTTCATAAGCCTTTTCAAATATATCCTGCGCTCCGCTAAAGCTGATTTCAGGGGCATTTAGCGCACGCAATTCAACCTTTGCTTTACGTTTTAAAATGTAATCAAATAAAATCATTCCATGGTCAATTTCCTCTCTTGCCTGTATTTCCATCCATTTAGAAATCCCATACATGCCCATGTCAGACAAATATGCACCCATTGAAAGATACAAATAAGCGGAATAAAATTCCTTATTAATTTGTTCATTTAAAATTTCCTTTACTCTGTCATTTATCATAAACACCTCCGTTGATGTTTAAAATCTAAAGTAAAAGAATATATTTTAAATTGTCTTTTAAGGTAATTTTCACGAATAATTAATAAAAGAAAATCCCGAGGGGATTTAGTTGGATAAAAATCCCTCGGGTTATTTAAAAGCCAATAATAAGTCTTTTGATATCAGGCTTGCGCTTCTTGCTTTGCATTTCCCTCGCCCCTGCGAGGGAGAGGGAAGTTTGTAGCGTGCGTTTTAACGCACGGAAATAACTGGGAACCACACCCTCTCC
>ERZ842401.1552-NODE-1552-length-32535-cov-9.951509_pt1 | contig 32535 bp, 31 predicted proteins | sample MGYA00521270_ERZ842401 | MGnify/ENA primary metagenome ERZ842401 (study PRJEB31892, sample SAMEA3878208) | bioreactor metagenome | biome: Moose rumen | place: Sweden | collected 2011-10 | study: EMG produced TPA metagenomics assembly of the PRJEB12797 data set...
CTAGCATAAAGACAAACGGAAGAACTTTGCAAACGAGATTTTGGATTATTACGACATTATTTCCGATCACACAGGAAGCATGATTCCGCTTTTTCGGTCGGAAGTATTGCCGGTAATCAGCGAACGGCGGACATTTCTTTTTGCGTAGTCTGCCAGCCGCCTAAAGGCAGCCTGCACTTCTTCCGGGCTTGCAAAGAGCAGGTTCCTGATTTTTTCTTCCCTATCCTCGTCAAAAATTCCATAAAGTGTGCGCAAAAGTCCCGTTGAACCGCGGGAATGGGGAGAACGGGGCTGAATGTTGCTGGAATACGTTCCCGTTACGGCGCGCTCCACGCTTTCCGCATCCATGAGCATGGCAGCCCCTTCCTCCAGACAGACGTTAAAGGCATCGGCAGATTTTTCTGGACTAGGATCGCGGTAGGTACTGAAGACCAGGGAATTGGCCAGAGCCTCCGTATAGCAGAATGCACCGTATGCGCCGCCAATAGTACGCAGCCTTTCCCACAGCAGGGTATTTGAAAGCCAGTGGGTACAGATTTCTTCCATTGCGGCTTCCTTGCTGCCAAAGGGTGAGCATTGCGTACACTGGGAGGCAAATCCCACCTGAGAAGAAGCAAGCAGCACTTCATTTTCTGCGTCAGCCTTTTCTGCTCCCGCTTCGGTCAGGCGGATAAAATCCTGGGGAGAAGCCGGCAGGGGTGGTTTTAGGGAAGAAAGACCCGCAGCCTGAACAAAAGCATCCAGCTGCTTCCGCACTGCCTGCATGCCGCTTTCTTCTGCCGTCACATGCACAAAAGCTCCTCCCGCCTTTATCCGGGCAAAGAGACTCCGCAGATGCTCCGCCACATCAGCGGCACTGTTCTGGGGAAGGGAATGAAGCGTAAAGAGCAGCGTCAGTCCGTTCCAGATTTCATCAATTGCCTTGGTACGGGAGACCGTCCGCTTTGCACGGAGAGAAACATAATCATGGCCGTCAGGAATCACCGTAGAGTCAACGTCATTCCGCAGTTCGGTGAGAATATCCTGCAATCGCTTTGTGTCATGGTAGTCAACCTGAGAAATACAGTCGGAAAGCAAGCCCATGGCCACGGCACATTCTTTTTCCAGCATGCCCACGCGGTAGACCAGCCATTCGCGCCCCGTCCAGTCCTTGTGCTCAGCCGCCCATTTTTTTGCCAGGGGTGTCTGGCAGAGGTCAGAAACCAATAGGCTCACCGAAATGCCGCCTGTATGCAGGGCAGTCTCTTCTGCCGCCTTTGCCCAGTCCAACTGTCCCCAGCCCACTTCCGTCACGCTCTCTGCCAAAAGCGGCAAAAAGGGATATTCTTCCGGCGGCACCACGTCAGCGGGAAATCCTATGTCAAGGTAGATAATGCCGTTGGTGTTCTCCCGATTGGTAAAGAGGGGCAAGTCTTTTCCGTCACTTCCCCTTATTGCGCTGATATCCGTATGTATCTTTTCCAGAACAACTTTGCCGTTCACCAGAAAATCCTTGGGATGGATATGGGGAAGGCAGGAGTCATCTTCAGCACGGCTCTGAAAGGCATGGAGTGCGTCATTCTGCCTTTTGATTTCTTCTTTTGACGTAGTTTTCAGCAGGTCGGCGATACGTTTTTTCTCCGCCTTATCCCGCTCACGGGTGTATTTCTTTGTGGGAGTGACTACCACCAGCGAGCGTTCCTGATTGTCCAGCAGGAGTTTTTGAATCAGCTGCTCCACATAGCCTTTTTGCGTGCGGACTTTCCTGGCAACTTCGTCAAAGGTTTCCCGCAGGCGGAATGATTTTTCCACGTCAAATCCGTAGAGCCAGGCATAAATGGGACGGGTCATCAGGCGGAGGGCATAGGGACCGTGCAGACGCTTGATTTCGCACTGGGAGTATTCCATGGACATCAGCGTGGAATCAATGTCATTTTGGGGAATGCCATTCTTGACCAAATCAGTGAGGGTGTCAAAAATCAGCCGCTGCACTTTTTCTTCGTTGCCTTTCTGTACGCCACGCAATCCCACCGTCAAGAGGCAGACGTACTGCGAGGGATCCAGACCTGTTTGGGGAGCCGTATCTTCACCCAATCCGCTGTCCAGCAGGGCCTTTTGCAAGGGAGAGCCGTCATGATTCAGCAAAATCCCCGTAAGCACCTGATACTCGTAGGCCGTCTTTGCGTCAGGGCAGGTGCCAAAACGCCAGTTTACCAGCACGGTGTTCTTTTCCCCCTCATCTTCGCCCGCAGGACCTTCCGCATACATCCTAATGGGTTTTGCAATGGGTGCCGGCGTAACATAGGCAAGGTGCGCGGCCACATGCGCCTTGCGGTTTTCCTCGCTATCCAGCGCAGAGGGATATTTCTTTTCAAGGCGGTCAAGAAAATTGTCCTGCAAAAAGTCCAGCTGTTCTTCCGTGGGAATATTGCCGTACAAAAACACAAAGCAGTTGTCAGGCCGGTACCATTTATCGTGAAAAGCCACCAGTTCTTCATGGGTAATCGTGGGAATTTCCAGGGGGTCGCCGCCAGAATCCTTTTCGTAGACGGAACCTGCAAGCAGACTTCTCTCCGCCGCATCGGAGGCAACGCTTTCAAAAGACGAATAACTTCCCTTCATCTCATTGTAGACCACTCCCTGAATCGAGGGATTACCCTTTTCATCCAGTTCCAGGCGGTGGGCTTCCTGCATGAAAATCTCGTTTTCAAGGCGGGGAAAAAAGACTGCGTCTCCATAGACATGCATCAGGTTAAAGTAATCCGCCTTGACCATGGAGCTGGCTGGAAAAACGGTGCGGTCAGGATAGGTCATGGCATTCAGGTAGGTTTTGACACTCTGATTTGACATGCGGATAAAGGGGTCTTTGAGGGGAAATCGTTCCGAACCGCACAGAACAGAATGTTCCAGAATATGTGCCGCGCCGTTTCCCTTGGGATTGGGCGTGCGGAATGCAAAGGAAAAAAGATTTTCTTCCTCATCGTTGACCAGATGCATAACTTCCAGGCCGCTGGTGTGGCGCAAATAGACCGCCGTAGAATGATAATCCGTTACCGGAAAAAGGGAAAGCACCGTAAATTTTCCGTAGGTATCGCCTTTTTTCAAATGCAATGTATTTTCAGACATAAATTTCGTCATCCCGTCCTTTGATAATCAGCTGTCCATCTTCCCAGGCTCGGCGCAGGGTGCTGAAAAACTGTGAGGTGATTTTCTCGCAGTCGCTTCTCAGCATGGGCTTTTTTGCCTGCTCCTCGTCCAGAATGATACCCGCACGGTTTTGGCTCACATTGTGCAGGATTTTCTTGCGGAAGTCGTCATCTTTTCCCGCAATCAAGAATGCAAGGTCTGTGTCACTCATGGAGTGCAAGAGATTCTGCAGATAGCGGTCGTCAGCATGCAGAATGTCATCGGCAGTAAAGAGCCGTTCCCGCAAGTCCGCGCCCAAATCGGGATCCTGACTGGAGAGGCGGCTCAAAATGGCATCTTCGTTTTCAGGTGACATCTGCTTGAGAATCTGAGCAAGGGCATTTCTTCCGTCGATGCTGTCGGATTTTTCCACCACAAGATTATTGAGCTTTTCATGCATTGCCGCATCAACCCGCTTAACCACTTCCGGGGAAATCTGCTTGAGGTGAGCCAGCCGCATCACCACGTCTTTTTTTTCGTCATCAGGGAGGGCGGTTATCACGGCGGCAGATACTTTTGGCTGCAGGTAGCTGAGCACCAGAGCCCGCACTGCCCCGCCCTCATCTTTCAAAAGCAAGCCGATTTTTTCCGCATTTGCCTCGGCAAGATATTCAAACGGCTTACCGTCCGCAAAGGGTACTGATTTTTCCAGCAGGCTTGCCGCTTTTTCCGCACCAAATGCCTTTTCCAGCATGGTACGGGCTGTCTCTACGCCGCCGTCTTCCCGAGACTTCTGCACCAATGACTGAAATTCTGCCAGAATTGACTCCGCTTCTTCCGGTTCCACGCGACGGATTGAAGCAAGTTCCGGCACGATTTTTTCTATCTGTTCTTCGGTAAGGTGCGGCATGATTTTTGCCGCTTCGTTTTCGCCAATGAGAAGGAGGAATTTTGCCACACGACGGTAGACAGACTCCTTTCCGTCAGCAGCAGGCGGCTGTACTGGTACTTTTAAGAGACCGCCCTGAGTCAGAGCCTTTGCCGCAATCGCCGCGCTTGTCTTTGAAGTGTTTTTATGTTCTGTAGAAGCAGACGTTATGGTATTTTCAACAGCCTTTTGCGTACTCACTTTTTCAAGACGGGACAGAAAATCAGCATTCATTTTTTTTGCCTTGATGTCATCGTCTTGTTTTCGTTGGCTGTCTGATTTTGCCAGATTTTGATATGCATTCAGCCGTCTGTCATTCAGGTTCATGCTACTACTATAGCATATAATCATGCAATTTTAAACAGTTTTTCGATATTTGGCTCACGGACGACAAGCACGTTACAGCGGGCATTTGCAATGATGTCGCCGTTATTCTCCGAAATCGTATCGTGGGAGGAGCCAGAAAATGCCGTGTCGTGTTCCTTTCCACCCAGCAGAATGGCATTCGCCTTGTAGTCATCCGCCGCCTTAATGATTTCAGAAAAAATAGCCCCCTTCCTCATTTCCGCTTCGATTTTTACGCCCTTCTGCTTTGCCAGGTCAGCCACATAATCCAGATAGCGTTTGCCATCGCCTTCAAGGCTTGCCTCGTAGTCCGCACTTTCTTCGCTGATGAAGAATTTGCTCAACGTAAGCTGTCTGATTGTCGCCGTATCAACGACATATATCGCCTTGAGTTCACATGCATACTGCTTTGCCATCAAAATAGCGTACATGGCTGCATGAATCGAACGCTCCGAACCGTTGACCGCAACAATCAGTTTTTGCAAAAGGGGTTTTATCACTGGACTGCCTCGTTATTCTTTCTGTTTTTTAGCGATTTGAGGACGAAAACATTTTCCCGCTCCCGCTCCTCCAATACGCCTTCGATGTAGGTTTTTGTTTCTCTGTTCTGGGGAATTATCATCTTGTCCAGGGCATTTACACGCCGCTGAGTCTTCTTGACTTCGTTAGCAAGCCGCCACACAATCGTTCGGATTGAGGCCATCTGCGTCAAAAGATTCAGCAACTTAAAGAAAGTGACCGTTACCTTATCAGTATCGGCAAATGTTCCTACAAAAGAATAGAAAAGTTGCTGCTGAGGAAGCTGCACCTCGATTGAAGAAAAACTCATGCCTCCAGCCACCACCGGCTTTTCCCTAATCGTAAAGTCGTATTTTACCGCATGAGCAATCCGTTCAGTACGGTCGCCGCCTACAGCCATAAGCATGTGCCGCAAGGCCGGGTATGCCTCACTGATTGCCTTGTCGATGTCACGCTCCAAAAGAGTCACCTGTTCCACAAGACGCATCAGCTCCATGACCAGAATTTCGCGCTTCTGCTCCAAGAGGTCATAGCCGTCCGTCGCAACAGAAAGCTGCTCCTTTATGGCGAGAAGATTAGATTTTGTCGGTGCAATGTTTAACTTTGCCACACCTTAGTCCTTTGGCAGATACTTTTCAATCAGCTCAGGCTTGATACGCGTCAAGTCTGCCTTTGGCAGCATTTTCAGCAGTTTCCAGCCCAAATCCAGCGTTTCTGCGATGGAGCGGTCTTCCCGTTCTCCCTGCGTAAAGAAGTGTCCTTCCAGCGCGTCACCAAATTTCATGTACATCTTGTCTTCGGCACCCAGTTCTTCCTCACCGATGATTGCAGCCAGGTTACGGATATTCTTTACCTTTGAGTAGGCCGCAAAAAGCTGGCTTGAAACCGCCGCATGGTCTTCTCGGGTCATGCCTTCGCCAATACCGTCTTTCATCAGGCGGGAAAGGCTGGGAAGTCCTGCCACGGGCGGATACACACCCTTCTGGCTCAACTCGCGGTCAAGGACAATCTGTCCTTCGGTAATATAGCCAGTCAAGTCAGGAATCGGGTGAGAAATATCATCGTTGGGCATGGTCAAAATCGGAATCTGGGTAATGGAACCCGTAGAGCCCTTGATTTTTCCCGCGCGCTCGTACAATTCCGCAAGGTCAGAATAGAGGTAGCCGGGGTAGCCCTTACGGCCGGGAACTTCACCGCGGGTTGTAGAAATTTCCCGCAAGGCCTCGCAGTAGTTCGTCATATCAGTCATCACGACCAAAACATGCATGTTTTTCTTAAAGGCCAGATATTCCGCAGCCGTCAATGCACAGCGGGGCGTGATAATGCGCTCAATAGAAGGAGCATCAGCCAGAGACTGGAACATAACAACTTTGCTCAGAACGCCGCTTTCCTCAAACGAGTTGATGAAGAACTGTGCCTGATCATACTTAATGCCCATGCCCGCAAAAACCATGACGAACTGTTCATCACTGTTCAGGATTTTTGCCTGACGGATAATCTGGGCGGCAAGCCTGTTGTGGGGAAGACCGTTTCCGCTGAAAATCGGAAGCTTCTGTCCACGAATCAGGGTGTTCATGCCATCAATGGATGAAATTCCTGTCTGAATAAAGTCTCGCGGGTAGACACGGGCATAGGGGTTGATAGGCATGCCGTTTACGTCAATCTTTTCGCTGGACACGATGGGCGGAAGTCCGTCAATGGGTTCACCCAGGCCGTTAAAGATGCGTCCCAAAAGCCCCTCGCCTACACGAAGTTCAAGACGCTGTTCCAAAAATTCAACGCTGGTATTATTCAGGTCAAGACCCGTTGTCGTACCGAAAATCTGCACCACCGCCGTATCTTCATTCAGGTCAATGACGCGTCCGGTACGCTTCTGTCCATTCTTGTCGCGGACGTATACCGTTTCGTTAAAAAAGACATTTTCGCTTCGGCGGACAACGATAATCGGCCCGTCTACAGATGATAAACCTCTATATTCAACACCTTTCATCCTTATGCTCCTACCTTGCGGTACATTCTTTCAAGTTCGCTCATCTGTGTTTCCAGATGTCCTTCAATATCCTTAATCATTTCCAACTTGTCATTGGGAACGGTTGACTTAATGCGCACGATTTCCTCACGCACGGGAAGTCCATTCACTTTCAGAAGCGGAGCTCCCTGCTTGATGACGGAAAGAGCCCGATGATAGAAAGCCATCATCAGCACCAGAATTGCAATCTGCTTTTCTGGTACCGAATACACATCCACTGCATCAAATGCACTCTGCTGCAGGAATCCGTTCTTTATCATTTCTGCAACGGTCAGTACAAGGCGCTCACTGTCAGGCAGGGCATCAGGACCAATCAGGCGGACAATCTGCTGCAGCCGCTGTTCCTTTTTGAGCAGTTCCAGGGCAGACAGACGGATTTCTGCCCACCGGGGATCAAGTTTATCCCACCACTCGCGGATTTCATCAGCATACTCAGAGTAACTTTCAATCCAGCCGATAGCCGGATAGTGGCGGGCATTTGCCAAATCTCTGTCCAATGCCCAGAAACAGCGGATAAAACGCTTGGTATGCTGGGTAACAGGCTCAGAAAAGTCACCGCCCGGAGGAGAAACCGCACCGATAACGCTGACAGAGCCTTCTTTTCCACAGAGGGAATCCACACGGCCTGCCCTTTCGTAGAATTCCGCAAGGCGTGTCGGCAAGTAGGCGGGAAATCCTTCTTCTGCCGGCATTTCTTCCATACGGCCAGAAAGTTCGCGCAGCGCCTCAGCCCAGCGGGATGTAGAGTCCGCCATAATTGCAACATGCATACCCATATCACGGTAGTATTCTGCCAGAGTAATGCCAGAATAGAGCGACACTTCGCGGGCCGCAACAGGCATGTTTGAGGTATTTGCAATCAAAATCGTGCGTTCCATAAGAGAACGTCCTGTACGCGGGTCAATCAGCGTAGGAAATTCCGTCAGAACGTCGGTCATTTCGTTTCCACGTTCACCGCAACCAATGTAGACTATCAAATCCGCATCGCACCACTTTGCAATGGCATGCTGGGTCATCGTTTTTCCCGTGCCAAATCCGCCGGGAATGGCAGCCGTACCGCCCTTGCTGAGGGGGAAGAAAACATCAATGACACGCTGACCAGTTACCAGCGGCTGACTTACGGTCAGTTTTTTCTGATAGGGACGAGGACGACGAAGGGGCCAGTAGTGGCTCAACTTGATTTCTTCATCTAATTCCGTCCTTGCAATCACATCATCTATGGTGTAATCGCCTGCCCCCTTAAAGGTTTTGAGCAATCGCCCGCGAATCATCGGCGGCACCATAATCGCATGCCTGATGGAAGATGTTTCCTGCACATACCCCAGCACCATACCAGGAGCAATTGCCGCGCCTTCCGAGATGCCGTCAGCTACCTCAAGTTTCCATGTCTTCTTTACGTCCAGGGGTTCTGTTCGCACGCCAGGCGCAAGAAAAGCACCTGAATCATTGAACAAGGCTTCCAAAGGACGCTGAATGCCATCGTAAATCGTACCGACCAATCCCGGCCCAAGGCGCAGAGAAAGAGGACGCTCAAAGGAGGTCACTTCCTCGCCGATTTCCATACCTGTATCGTCTTCGTATACCTGAATGGTCGCCTTGCCCTTGTTCTGGCGGATGATTTCGCCAATCAGTTTTTTCTTACCAACATCTACAACATCGTACAGGCCGCAACCTTCCAGCCCCTCGGCATAGACAATGGGTCCTGAAATGCGGGTTATCTTACCGCTAATCATTCGGGCAACCTCCCGCCAAATAAAGTAGTCGCAAGTTCATTGCTGTATCTATCTTCAATTTCGCCCACCAGCTGGTCAATGGTCAGCCGAACGCGGACAAAAGAATCTTCACTTTCAAGGATGATGCCCTTGTGCACCTTATTCATGGCTACGGCTTCATCACCAGATTTTTCAAATGTCGTTTCGGTACAAGAAAGCACATGCTTTGCATCCAGAACTTTTTCAAGCACTTTTTTTGCATCTGAATCCTTCATGCCAAAGACAAGGGCATGCACTTTCTTTCCTGCCAAGGCATTTTTTGAACGGACAAGCATCGTTTCAATCAAGGACAAGAGTTTTTCTTCGCCCAGATTTTCCAGATACGCATTGAATGCGTCCGCAACGGAACTCATATAAAAAGAAACCCGATAGCGTTCCTGTTCCAGCGGAAGAGCGGCGTCACGATTCTTCTTAAAAGTCGCCAGTTTTGCATCGTAATATGCTTTCTTTTGTTCTGACGCTTCCTTTACCTTGTCGCTTACCGCATCAAGCAGTTTCTGACATTCAGCGTCAGCATCGGACAAAAGACGCTCTGCCTTTTTACGGGCATCCGCTTCAATTTCCTTGTCCAGTATTTCAGTTGAACGAAGTTCTTCCATTATTTCCTTTCCTCAGTTTTGTGAAAAAACTGACAGAAGCCCGCATGTACGCGAACTTTCTAGACCGAAATCCCAACGGCTTCGCGGATTGCATCTGTCAGAGATTTTTTTCCTTTTAAGTGTCCCCCAAGCCCCGGAATTTCCACAATCAACGGATAGTCTGCTTTTTTCTGCCATGCAAGCACTTCTGTTTCCAGCATGCTGGAGACTTCTTCCGTCAAAATCAACACTTTGGGTCTTTCTGGCAAAGGCAAACTCATTGTTCCACCCTGTCCGGTTACGCGGTTAAAGGCTTCCAATGCCTCGTCACGATTTAATGCCACCGCGCCGCCCACGCCCACCAGCTTAAAGCCGAGAATAAGTTCCCTTTCGCCAATAACAAAGTATTCCATATGATTCATTTCATTGCTGTAGAAAGTCGCCGTGACGAATCTGCTACGGCAATCTTGCTTACAGAATGATAATCAAAAGGGCCACAAGGAAGCCCCACAAACAGATACCTTCTGCCAAACCAACGAAGGGCAGTGCCTTTCCGCTCAATTCTGCATTTTCGCTCATTGCACCCATTGCAGCAGAACCAATTTTACCAACAGCCATACCGCCAGCAATACAAGCCAGACCAACTGCAATAGCCGCCGCGATAAATTTGATGCTTCCTGCATCTGCCTTTGCATTTTCAGCCTGAGCAGGGACATCCTGTGCAGGTGTGGCAGCCACAACCGCTTCCTGTGCTGAATCCTGCTCCACGGGAGAAGCAGCCTGTGCAAACAAACCTGCAACGCTCACCAAAAGCAATGCAGCAACGATACTAAAAACCTTCTTATTCATAGTGTTACCTCACTCAAGATTTATACTCAAACACGAACGGTTTAAATTCGCGTCCAGTTTCATTAAAGAATTTCGAGAAGAACTCGTAGTATTGCAGACGGACAACCTGAATTGCCACAATCATGCCTTCCAGAACGATGACGATAGCATTTCCAATCACCAGAATCAAAATGCCTCCAATACCGCCAACCATTTCCGTCATCATGTAGATGATAAAGCCAAGAACCGCATGAGCCAGCGCAAATGCACCTACACGCACAAAACTAATCGAACTTGAAAGATAGGTTGAAACCAGTTCAATGATTTCCACCACACCGCCGATTATCATTGCACCCAGGCCGTTTTCCAGCACAGGGCGTTCTCCATCTACCAGCCGCTCAAAGGGTTCGCCAAAGGCAGCAAAGAAAACCAGAAGTCCGATAATGACCCAGTCATATACAGCAGGACTGTGCCCGAATACCGCAATTCTGATGGCAAATGCCACCACATACCAGAAGAAGCATGCACCCGCCAAGCCCGTTTTTCCAAACAAGGCCTTTCCAAAATGGCGGTGAGAAATATTGTTGATGATGTTGATAATCAAGCCAACCGTATTGATGATAAAGCCGATTCCAATCGTTACGCCAAAGATACCAAAAATCATCTTGATATAGTTGGGGCCTGTGGGGCTGAAATTTAGAATCGGGCTGCGGGGGTCACCAAAGAGACCTGTTACCCAAAGGGCAAATGGCTCCAGAACGCTTTCCGTCGCAAAGAATTCGCCGGTAAGCAGACCCATAATCATACTTGAGCAGCCTATGGCCATAAAAATCGGCGCAAACTTATTCCAGCCCCCCACATTCACTACCTTGAATGCCATGAGAAGACCTGCGATAAAGAAGACAAGTCCCTGCCCCGCATCTCCGAACATAATGCCAAAGAGCAAGGTAAAGAACATGGCCACAAAAGGCGTGGGGTCAATATTGCCGTACAGGGGAGACCCGTAGCTGAATATCATGCGCTCAAAGGCTCCCACCAGTTTACCGTGCTTCAGCTTGACGGGAACTTTTTCCTCGCCCCGGGCAACGGAAGGCACTTCCTTGGGCTGATAGACACGAATGGCAATCCTACCCTCGGTCAGTTTGTCCAAATCATTCATCATCTGATGGCTGTCACTTTCGGGAATCCAGCCGGTGATGCGGCAGACCAAAGACGTGGCCTCCAAACCGTTACGCACCGTTTGAATCTGTCCGCCAATGGAGAATTTTGCAAGCAGGGCTTTGAGTACCGCTTCATGGGTTGTGGCAAAATTGTGCTTTTCTTCGGCAATCGTCGCCAGCACAGACTCCGCCACCTCCTGCTCTTTTGCAAGAGAAAGCAACACGTCATCTGGAATGCCCTTAAAATCCTTGGGGATTTCCATGTTGACAAAGCCGAATTTTTTGAGTTCGTTGTCCAGTGCAAAGCGGGCTTTTTTGGAAGATGCTGCAAGCACACGGGATTTGTCCTCGCCAAGGGGAACGATTACCGCACGGCCTTCCAAGTCTGCCTTGATTTCATCCAGCGCATTGGGGTCAATACGGCCGATACGCAGGGAAAGAAATGAAAGATGATCCAGCTCCGAATAGGGAACCTTTAGGTTTGTAAATGCCCGAGCCTCGCTGTTGGCATCTTTTATGCGCTTTACTTCCTCTGACTGCTTGAGTTCCCGTCCATGGATTTCTTCTATATTTGCAATGAGTTTTTTTGCCAGCGCACGGTCATCATCATTGGGGAAGGTAGCCGCGGCCATGTCCTCCGCAGAAAAATCTTCGCTTAAAAGATAAATGCGCGCCTTCTGCAAATCATTAAAGGTATCGCCATCGGGATTACGGCTTTCACCGTCTTTTGGCTGAGATTTTTTTTCAGCACTTGTCGGACGGCCATGCTCCTGAAACTGAAAATTGCCGTTCTTCGCTAAAAATTCCACGACGGAGTTGACATCATCTTTGAGAACCATCAGCTCAACAAGCCGCATAGGAGTTGTTCTAGCCATACATTACCTCCACAATCTCATTTTGCCGATGACACAGACGCGCCGGCAGCGGTCAGAACTTCATCCGCATCCACATTCATGCGCAAGCCTTCCGCAACAGAACGGATATAGCCCAGTTCATTCTGCTTAATCTTAAACCATGAAAAAAGCACCATTGCCGTGTCAGGATTTTTATGAAAGGCTCGCAAAGCCTGCTGATTCAGGTCACGACGCATCATATTTTCCACCCAGCAAGGGTCAATTTCCCAAACGACACCATCTTCATGGGGATTTAAAAAGTCGGCATACTTCCATCCGCTCCAGGCATCCCATGAATCGCTTTCCTTATCCAAAATCGCAAGAGCATCCCGCGCAAATAAATCTGTTTTTCCAGCAGTCCGCCGCTTTGCGGTATCTTCCACAGTCCTTTCATAGAAAAGCATGTCGGCAATTCTATCGGCATCATACTTATAGAATACTTTAAGACGCAGCGCCCACATAATGTTCTGATACACAACTTCACGGCGGACAAAATCAAGCACCAGTTCACGCTCCGCAAGGGGTACTTTTTTTGCAGAGTTCCACAAGTGGGCGATATACTGCATGTCCAGTTTTTGGTCAATTGCCTGCTGCTCAGAACTTTTTGGCGGCTTATTATACCACGAAACCGAAGAATTTGCAGTCATAGCCGCAAGGTCAGGCCAATATTTGTAGCCAATGCGGGAATAGGAACCGATATCCACCAGTTCTGGCATGACGGACTCCTTGTAGCAGAGTGCCGCCCCAATTTCTTTTATATTCTCATAGTCATAGGAACGCAAAAGCGTGATAAGCACTTCGTCCGGATCGGAATAACTTTCCAAAAGCCCGATATACTGACTGACAAATGCCCGCTGAGCCTTTGTTTCAATGAATTTTGCAAGCATGGGCTCAGTAATAGCCGGCACTTCATCATCAAAAAGCAGTCCATACAGTTCACGCAAGGATTTTACCGAAAACAACTTTTCAGCGCGTGAACCGACAAAAGATTTTGCAAGCATACCGCTTGCTTTTGCGTAGACATAAGCACTTGCTGCAGAACGATCCATAGGACACCGCCTCAGCTTGCAAAAAGAACTTTATCAAGCAATTTGTTAAAGGAAGGAATATCTTTTGACGCAGAAGATACGCGTTCTTTATAAGCGGCTACATCCGCGTCATATTTCTGCACAATGGCAGAAGTCTCTGAGGCAAGCCGCTTTTCTTCATCGGCGACAATGGCATCGTACTGCGCCTTAAAATTCTGTTCCGCCTGCGTCCTTGCCGCAGAAATACGTTTATCTGCTTCTTCCTGCGCCTGTGTAAGCACCGCAGAAGCAGAACGTTCTATATCGAGAAGATGACCAATGATATCAGCTTCTTGCTCAGCCATGTATACTCACCTACAAAAATTAGTTTGCAGCACTCTCTGATGTTTTTTCTGCAGCAGGTTCTGCATCTTTCCACCACTCTCCTGCGGTTTCAGTTGCAGCGGCTTCTGCACCTTCTGCTTTTTCAGCAGTTGCTTCAACAGTCTGGCTTTCAGCAGCAACAGCGGCCATATCTGCACCTGCGTCTCTCTTCTTGTTCAACAAAGCGATAAAGAATGTTGCGACAAAGAACAAAACAACCAGAACAGCCGTTGTCTTTGTAAGCACTGAAGCGGAATGTGAACCAAAAGCAGCAGAGTTTCCGCCGCCCAAAAGACCGCCCATGCCACTGTTGTCCTGATCCTGTACCAAAACCAAGAGAATAGCAAGAATACAGATGATTACAAACGCAACCAAAAGAATAACGCTAATTGCACCCATTTTTATTACTCCAAAAACGATATCGTATATAAGTTCTAATAGTGTACTGAAAAGATGCTGTTAGGTCAAGGACTCGAAAAACGGTGCGGACTTGCCGCACCGTAAGTGTTAGCAGAAACGATGTTTATTCAGCGTCCTCGATAACCTCAGAGGCTGCATATGTATCTTGATATTTCACATATCCTTTCATAATTTTGCCCTGATATGCGCTGCCATAACGAGCGGCTTTAGCCTGCTTAATCTCTGATGAATAACCTGTCTGGTCGCTAGTAATTTCAATAGTTTCCGCAGGGGTAGACGAAGCGGTTGGAGTGTCAGCACCAAGATAGATATCAACAATAAATTTGCCTGTATCCGCAGCTGTTGCATACTTTGCTTTCTGGAGTCCATATTTTGTATTTGCAGGATAGATATCTGCCCATACATAAATTGTACCAGAAGCATCAGTCGTCTTCTCTTTTTCAATAGCAGCAGTTCCTAGAGATTTTGCAACACCTCCAGCAGGTCCAACAGTTCCATTCACGATTACCTGCTCAGAAGCACTCGATGAAGCAAGACCAGTAGCATCATCCGCTACGATGACATCATTGCCTGATGCATCGCGGGCTCCAAAATTTGCTTCATTCACGCTCGTTACATTATAAAATTTTGAAATATAATAACCGAGCGTTCCGTTATAATTTGTAAATCCAATAATAAAGAAATTAATAGCATCGGTCAAAGTCTCAGAACCTGAAACTAAATCACCGGCATTGTCAGCAGAAATTTTTGTCTTGTCGGATGCATCCGCAGATTTTTTCAAATCCCAAATCACACCAACAACACCGTCCGCAGATGTAGCTGTCTGTTCACGCAATTCAATGCGAGCAAGCGTTCCCAAGTGTTTCAGACTTGTTGAAGAATAGGCACGTTTTGTCGTTGTTCCCGTAGAATTATCAACGACAATATCGCTACCAGAAATAGAGCCATCCTCATCCTCTTCCAATTTACATCCCGCGAATCCGAAGACCAAGCCCAACACCATTGCTCCTAAGAGCCATTTTTTTGAAAGTTCCATGTAAACCTCTCAAAATACTGTGCGCCGTTTGATTTTGGCGTATGCCAGCAGCGCACTTTTATAAGAACTGCGTTTCCAGCGCAATCTTATGCGTACTCATGAGGCTATAGGTTGAAAGAGAAAAAAAACAGTCGTGACAAAATATATGCGTGAAAAGACACTGCTCCACCCTGCCGCACTCCGCCGTTTCCCACAACCTATAGCCATGCAGAAACGGCACTATCCTGCTACAGGACATGCCTCTTTCCACGCCAAAACTGCCTTTGGCATGAACATAATAAAATCCTCCATGTGATCTGATTTTGCAGACCGAATTTTATCATGTCTATTTTAGCGTAAAAAGGAGCGCGTAACAAGGGGAATTTTTGCTTTTTTAGGAAAGTCACATTTTAAGGCTGGCTCTGTTGGCTACGAAAGCTTTCCCAGAAGCGCAGTGCAACCTGCCATCAGGTCTTGATAGGTTTCTTCAAAATTACCAGTGTACCAGGGATCCGCTACATCACGGGAAAGCCCGCAATATTCCAGCAGTTTACGAATTTTTCCCTCGCCATCCCCGCTAAAAAGATACTGCATGTCCTCGATATTTTCTTCATCCATGCAGATAATCAGGTCATAGTCGCTATAGTCTGCGCGAGTAGCAAGGCGGGCGTAATGCTCCGTAAAGGGGATGTTGTAATGGCGCAGAATCTGACGAGTTCCCCGATGCATGCCGCACCCGATTGCATCCCGCTGAGCCGCCGCAGAGTCAATAACAAAGTCGGCATCGCGCCCTGCCTGATGCACAAGGTGCTTCATAATCATTTCTGCCATAGGAGAGCGACAGATATTTCCGTGACAAACAAAAAGTATTTTGTGCATAGTCTAAAATAATTCACTGTGCGAGGCAATTCTGAAAGCGGTTAGAATCAAAATATTCTTGTCCAACTCGTAGATAAGCAGCAAATCAGGCTTTACGTGACAATCACGCAAGCCCTTCAATCTGCCTTTTAGAGGATGGTCTTTATGCTTTGGCTCAAGTTTCTGCCCCGCAAGCAACTTGTCAATAACTGCATCAACCAGTACTTTATCATCAGCGCACAATTTACCGTAATCACGGTCAAAACTCGTCGTGGTCGCTAACTTATACGCCGCCATGTGCCGCCCTGTACTCCGCCATAGAAGCGTATGTCCTCAGATTTCCTATCGCAAACTGTTGTTTTATCTCCGCACGCTCTGCGAGCAGTTGGTCTACGAACTCATCTTTTTTTTGAATCTTGACCCTCGATTGTGGCGACAGTTTTATGACGCTTTTTATTGCGTTCAGCAACGAGTCGTCAGCATTTTCAATCGTCATACTTACGGTCATATACACCTCTTTCTATATGCTATCACATCTCTGGGTAAAAGGCAAGGTTATTTTCTTGCTTTTTGTATAGTATTATGTTAAAATCGCTTATGCTCAAGAGAAGTGGTTACGCAGATTTGCCGCTTCATACGGGAACCGTGCCTAAATGGCTTGCCGACCGCATGATGGCGCTGGGAACGGAAATCGTAGAGGCTCTGCTTATCAATTACGGCAAGCGTGAAGTTTTGCGCCGGCTTTCCGATCCCCTCTGGTTTCAGTCGCTGGGTGCGGTACTGGGCATGGACTGGCACTCAAGCGGCATTACCACAAGCGTCATGTATGCCCTCAAAAGGGGAATCAATGCCCATGCAAAGGACTTTGGACTGGTAGTATGTGGCGGACGGGGAAAACATTCCCGCAAAACGCCTGAGCAAATCGACTGGATTTGCAACGCCAGCGGACTCAATGGTACAGAACTGATAAGGGCAAGCAGACTCTGTGCAAAAGTTGACAACACTGCCCTGCAGGACGGATTCCAGCTCTACCAGCACAACTTTATCCTTACGGACGAAGGCGACTGGGCGGTAGTACAGCAGGGCATGAATACAGTGACGCAATCTGCAAGACGATACCACTGGTGCTCAGCGGACATAAAATCTTTTGTTGAAGAACCCCACACTGCCGTAACAGGAGAAAACCGCGGAAAAATCCTCAACCTGACTGACTCCAATGCGGCTGCCACCCGCGGCTCCATTCTGTTGCTGAGCCACGAAAACCCCGACCGCATGATAAAAGAAATTGCAAAGATAAGCGGAAGCGACCTGATGACTCAAGGTGAATTATTTGCGGAAAAGCAGGGTACAGGCATCATCATAGAAAACAATCGCAATCTGCGTATGCCCGCCCACCATGAAGTACGCCCGGAAGATGTAGACTTAAAGCGGCTAGGCGGTGTCCTTGCCGCGGCTTATGACCAAAACAATCCCGATTTTGAAAGCCTTTTGCTCACGCCGGGATTAGGTCCCCGCACACTGCAAAGCCTTACCCTGGTGAGCGAAGTCATTTACGGCACTCCCTCGCGCTTTAAGGATCCTGCCCGCTTTAGTTTTGCCCACGGCGGAAAAGACGGACATCCCTTCCCCGTAGCCACAAAAATCTACGATGAGTCAATCCGTGTATTGGGCGACAGCATAGAAAAATCAAAACTGGGCTATAAAGAAAAAAGCGAATGCCTGCGCCGTCTGCACAAAACCGCCCTGCAGATTGAAGCCAACTGCGAGCCACTGGCAGACTTTGACGCAACCATTGCCCGCGAAAAGGAACATTCCCATGAATGGGGCGGGCGCACCTGCATGGGAGAAGCGTAATTACCCGACGATTTCCTTTACAAACCGCAAGGACTTAGGCACTTCTTTTACGCCTTCAAAAATCAAGTATGCGTCAGGACATTCAGCCTTAACGACGGGAAGAAAATCTTTCCAGCCCATGAGGCCATCGCCAAGAGGAGCAATTTCCAGTTCATCGCCCTTTACCACATAGTCTTTCATATGGAAACCAAAGATTTTTCCCTGAAAAAGTTTCAGACAGGCTTCAAAAATCTTGGCACGCTCCTCGTGATTTCCAATGTAGAGGTAATTGTAGATGTCCACAATAAAACGGAAGTTATGCTGACCAGGATCAATTTCATCCGCAAGACGCTTGAGTTGCTCAGGCTTGTACATGCAGTGCCCCCAAGCACCTTCCAGAGCCATGCAGACACCCGCTTCCCTTGCGACAGCCGGCATGGGAGCAAAAATTTTAACCACTTCCTTAAAGGCATCTTCTGTCTGATTTTTTGGATTGTAAGTCCATTTGTCATCATTGTAACTGCCGGTTTCTGAGGCAACACATTTTGCGCCAAATTCAGCAGCGTGACGCAAGTGGTCAGCATATTTTTCCGCCCCAGCCTTTACCTTGTCTTTATTGGAGTGAACGGGATTAAAATAGGCTCCAAGCAGGGGAATTTCAACGCCGTGGTCATTAAAGCCATGGCGAATCTCGTTCACCACTGAGGGAGTCAGCGTGCCGGGATTTCCATTCTGACCTTCCACAGCCTTTGCAATGGCAAGTTGAACGCCGTCAAATCCCCATTCATGGGCAGTTGCCCCCAGCCAGTCTGCGCTCCCCTTTCCGATATCATGCGGGCGTATTAAAATCTTCATATACAAATCCCCCTGCAAAACCTATTGCTGCAGGTGCTTCTTGATTTTTTCAAGGTCAGCAGACGAAAGCCCCACCGTCTTTGTGAGATAGGTTACGGCCAGGGACTGCACATTTTCGTTTGTCACTTTTTTTCCGCCACTAATGTCCCTGAACATTTCTGAAACAGATTTATTGATTGCGACATACTGCGTAGATGACTTTTTAAGTCCGTAGAGGTTTTCGTAACTCAGCATGTAGTCTTCGTCCATCTCTTCAATCGTTGCTCCACACAAGGCTTCAAGCACGGCACAGACAAAACCCGTTCTGATTCTGCCCTCTTTTCCGTGTACGAGGTAGGGTCCCTGATGATTTGCAATGAAAAGCAGGGCGGCGTTCAGTTTTTTTGAAAAGACCTTATCCATATAGGACGCACCCATATTCAGGAAGACCACATTGTTTTTTCCAGCGAGATTTGCATAAAAGGGCACAAAAGACATTTTGCTTGCACCAGAACTTTCATTGTCAGCAAGATTGATGATTGCATTCACGTTTGATTTGGTGAGCAAGTCGGCTGCATAGGGAGCGCGAGAATCACCGCCGATGGGATTTACAGAACGATAGAGGCGGTTTTCAGCGATTTTTCCAGCCTTTACTGCCCGCCAGTTGGCAAAAACTTCATCAGTCGTAAAATCAGCACGGCGGTCACTTTTTTTGAGCAGACGAGCCTGATAGGTGCGCAGGTAGCCGAGTTTTTCTTTCATGGTAATGACAACGGCATCACCGATTTTTGCACCACTTTTCTGCTGCAGGTTGCCCATGTTGATTGCCAGCGACACTTCCTGATTGTTGATGCGAACGAGATAGTCACCGTTATCTACATCAGTATAATTTTTTCCAATGGCAGCCTCAAACTTAAAGGAGCCAAGCTTTACGGAAACAATATCACCAAGACCAAAGTCATTTGCAGAAAAAAGATTTCCAGTAATCTTAAGGTTTACGTTGCCATGCTTATCAAAGGAATCAACCTCAGTTTTTACGCTGGCATTCTTTGCAGCACAGGCAGAGCCGACCGCAAGAAAAAACAAGATTGAAAACAGTACGACATTTTTTACAGATTTCATACAGGGTTACCTCTCTTTTCTATACTATCACTGTTTTATATTTTATGCTATCCACTCTAGAAAAAAAGCACTATGCATACAGAAGAAAAATAGCCGGAATCTTTTGGAACTGGGGGAGTTTTTCTTTTTTCCACTGGGCCACGGTCTTTGTCTTTATGAACTCATCTTCCGTGGTGATGCCAACAGCCAGACAGATTTTTGTATCGGCCCGACATACAGAAAGCAAGGAATCCAGCATTTTTGCGTTGCGGTAGGGCGCCTCAATAAATATCTGGGTCTGATGCTCCTTATAGGCTCGGCTTTCCAACTGGCGGATTTTTGCCGCCCGCTCAGCAGGTTTTACGGGAAGATAGCCGTTAAATGCAAAATTCTGCCCGTTAAAGCCGCTGGCCATAAGGGAAAGGATGATTGACGAAGGCCCAACCAGTGGCACCACAGGAAGATTTTTCTTTTGAGCAAGGGCAACTGCGGCCGCCCCTGGATCGGCAACAGCAGGGCAGCCAGCCTCAGAAATCACACCCATGGGCTGTCCTTTTTCCAGCGGTTCAAGGATATGGCTAATCTTGGTCAGGTCAGTATGTTCGTTTAATTCAAAGAAGGTAAGGATATCAATATCAATGGAAGCATCCGTTTTTTTGAGGAAGCGGCGGGCAGAGCGAATGTCTTCTACAATAAAATGCTTGATGGCACAGACAACCTGATGATTATAAGACGGCAATACCTGCTCCAGGGGATTTTCTCCCAGAGGAACAGGTATCAGATACAAAGCCGGGTCAATTTTTTTTGCAGTATCCATTGTCATCGCTATCCTTGAATCGGACGCTTATTTTTTCTTACCGAATATTCTGAGCAAGGCCAGCAGCAGATTGATAAAGTCAAGGTAGAGTTCCAGAGCGGCAAGGACAGAAACTTTTTTGTAGTCATCGGTGTTGCGGGCAAACTCAGCAGTTTTAAGCAGTTTTTGGGAATCGTAGGCCGTGAGTGCCGTAAAGATGATGACAACCACAGCAGAAACCAATATATCCAGCATGGGAAGGGGTGTTTTGGCAAAGAAAGAAATCAAGCCGCCGGTGACTGAAGCGATAATCACGCCCAGCAGAGCCATCATCAGGTAACGTCCCCAGGAAGCGAGGTTGCGTTTGGTAGTCATGCCCCACAGGCTCATCAGGCTAAAGAGAATGGCCGTTGAAAAGAAAGCCATGGCGATTGAAGAAATCTGATATACGAGGAATATAGAAGAAAGCGTCATGCCATTAACGGCAGCATAGGCAACAAAGCCAAGCACAGCAAGTCCTACAGGTATCTTTCTGATTGAGGCGGAAAGGACAAAGACCAGCACCAGTTCCACAATGACCAGAGCAATAAAGCCAACGGGAGCAGATTTCGTGCCGGGTGCACCAAAAAGGAAGGAAAGTAGCGTTTCAGAAGTAGCCGTAAAATAGGCCGCAGCCGCACTGATACAAAGTGCAAGCGCCATCCAGCCATAGGTCTTTCCTAAAAAACGGGATTTTTCAGTTTCTGCCAGACGGGCAGGTGCACGAGTTGCTTCCATGATAATCATCTCCCATAAAAAGGGCTGCCCTAAGAGTAAAACATCTTATAAGAACAGCCCCTTTGTATATGTATATAAAATTGATTTTCAAAAAAGTCGGGCTAGCCGAATTCGAATCGGCGACCCCTTGCCCCCCAGACAAGTACGCTAACCAGCTGCGCTATAGCCCGATGTATGTTCATACTTTATAAAAAATACGCATTTCTGTCAATTATATCGCTTACATAAAACGCTAAAAAGCCGATAATCAAAAAGAAGAAGTTTTTTCAGGGATACTGGAGGAATCCGGGAACTTGAGCATTGGGAGTAACTATGAGACATTCATTCTTAAAAATCATGACGGCAGTTTCTGTTGCGGCAGTATTCTTCGGCTGTAGCTCTGCACCGAAAATCGAAAGGCCGGAAAACATTGTAGACCTGGTTAAGCAGGGACGCTATGAAGAAGCAAAAGAACGCTTCGGTTCAAAAGAAGATTTAAGCGCACAGGACGCAGAAGGAAACACTGCGCTGCATATTGCTGCAAGAGCAAATGAAGGAGATTTATGTAGTTTTCTTATTGTCAAGGGCGCAAACATAGAAGCGGTAAATAATGAAGGAAATACGCCTATTCTCGAAGCAATTAAGAACGGAAGCTTTGAGGCGACAAAAGTGCTTTCTACCATGAATGCCAACATCTTTGCAAAAGACGGGGAAGAAAATTCCGCGATTGAACTGGCCATTGCCATGGGTGATGACTGGTACGACACAATGATAAACGAGCAGACAGGAAAAATCCGCAGCGTAGACGGTGAAAGCATCGTGCATTATTTTGTAAAAACCAAGGATGAAAAGGCCATCGACATCTGCATCAGGCAGAATCTGCCCCTGTCCGTAAAGGATAATGCAGGACTTACCCCCCTTGCCGTAGCATTTCAGAACGCAAAGGATTCCGCCTCTATCCGCATAGCCGCAAAACTGATTCTTGCTGGCTCTGAACTGGTGCGGGGAGACTTTGATTACTTTGAGGACTCTATCAAAACGCACAATGTCATGCTCCGTTTTAACGACGGGCAGACACCCCTGCACATTGCGACCATTTCCGGCCACACAGGCATTGTGGACTATCTCTTGCGGAACAATGGTTCAATCCGTATGCAGGATATGCTGCAGGCTCAGGACATCAGCGGCGCAACGTCACTGCACGAGGCGGTTCGCTATGGTCATGCAGATATTGTCAAACTGCTTCTGGCAAACGGCGCAAATGTTGATGCACTGGACGCAATGGGAAAAACTCCCTTTCTCTTGATTATTCCAGTACAGGCACAGCTGCCCATTTACACCATGCTCTTGGGTGCCGGGGCAAAAGTCGGGCAAAAAGACATGTATGGCGACACCGTTCTCCACATTGTTACTATGGGCGACACTACAAATGACGTACTCAAACTGCTGGTAGCCCGCGGCGCCCCCATTAACGAACGCAACAAGCAGGGGGTAACGCCACTGCAACTTGCCGTGGAAAAAGATTTGGGTGCCCATGTGCTTTTCTATGCAAACTCTGGTGCGGACATCAATGCCGAGGACATGCAGTCAAACACACCACTTACCCTTGCCCTGCACAAGCCTACAATCGAAATGATTCAGACGCTGGTGACCAAGCAAAACGTAAACTCAAAAGATTCCTCAGGCAACACGCCCCTGCACACTGCAATCCTGCATGACGCTCCTTTTGAGTATATTCAGTATATTGTAAACACAGGCGCGGATGTAAATGCCCGCAACAAGGATGGGGATTCTGTCCTTTACCTTGCCACACAGAAAAACATGAAGAATGCAGGAGAACTGCTTATAGACAAGGGAGCCGACATTTTTGCCACCAATATGCAGAACTACTCTCCCCTTCGCCTGGCACTGGAAGAAGGCGGTTCCGTACAAGACTGGATTATCACTTCCCGCACGATGAACATGACAGACGGAAGCGGAAACACTCCCCTCCACTATGCCTCTGAATGGAAACTGGATGAGGCCGTACTCGGTCTGATTGAAAAAGGCGCAAAAATAAATGCAACAAACGCAAACGGTGAAACAGCCCTCTTCTCCGCCGTAAAGGCTGACAGCCCCTCTACCATCAACGTGCTGGCACAAAACGGAATCGTTACCGATGCCCGGGACAATTTGACCCGTGACCACCTGGGAAACACGCCCCTTCATTCTGCCGGACGCTGGAATGCACTGAATGCGGCACAGACCCTGCTTGCTTTTGGCATGGATGTAAACGCACAAAACCTGAGCGGAAAGACACCTTTGAGCGACTGCTGCCGTTCCGGAAAGACTGAAATGGCCCAGCTTTTGATTGCAAACGGAGCAGACGTAAACGCAACCGACGTAACAGGCCGCTCCATTCTGCTGGATGCCGTACAGGCCCACAACGAAAATATGGTTGCCCTGCTCTTGAAGAAGGGTGCAAACCCCCAGATTCAGGATATGTCCGGCCGCAACGCCTACCACGAAGCGGCGCTTAACTCAAACATCGCCATCATCACTATGCTGCGAAATGCTGGCGGAAATCCCTTGAGCCGTGACCGCTATGGCGAAACACCCTTCTCACTGGCACTGAGAACAGGAGACGAAGCGCTTATACGCACGATACTGGGCTCAAACACCATGATTGTTGACTCTGACGGAAACACGCCGGTGCATATCGCCGTGGCCCGCAATGCAGATGCAAAAATGATTACCATGCTGCTGAACATGGGCTATCCGGCAAATCAGCGCAACGGCAAGGGCATTACCCCGCTCTATCAGGCGGTAACGACAAATCAGCGCACACTGGTGGGTGTGCTTTTGGAGCGGGGAGCGGATCCTTTTGTGGCTACCACAGAAGGCGACTCTGCCCTGCTCAATGCAATCAAAAAGAAAAACACAAGCGTGCTGGATATGATTGTAAAATACTGCGGTACAAAGGCAGACATGCAGGGTGACACCATCATGCACTATGCGGCACGGGCAGCAGACGCAGACACAATCACCCATCTGCTCTCGCTGAACATTGAGCGAAAGACAAAAAATCTTTCCGGTGAAACTCCTGCCGACATGGCTGCTCGCTGGGGAAGAAGCGAAATTGCGGTAATGTTACGATAGATTATCTTTTAGTCAAATCCAAAAGCCGGCGGAATGCACTGTCCGGCTTTTTTAATTCTCTTGAGCCACGGGTGATTTTGCACAGGCTCATGCCGTACTTGCGGGCAATTTCCCGCTGGGTGGTACCTGCATCCAGTTCCCGCACTAAAAGCCAGCGCATGGCAAAGTCTTTGAGTTCAGCAGGAGTAAAAAGACAGCCGAAAAAATCATAGATAAAATCAGGATTATGGTTGTCTGAAAGCAGCTGGCAGATTTCCCGCATGGCTGCTTCCAGTTTTTCTTCTCGCTCCGTTACTGCTTTGTCCTGTTCCATAGAAACAGTATAGCGGAAAAGTTATTTTTTTGCAAACTTCTTCTTTGCGACAACTATTCCGCCCACCAGCAAGGCAAGCCCCACAAGCCAAGAAATGATACCGCTTGCAACAATACCAAGGCTTTGGGTAAAGCCTGCCACGATATAGGTAAGGAAGGAAACAGTCGCCACCGTGATGGCATAGGGTAACTGGGTGGAAACATGGTTTACATGCTCACACTGAGCACCTGCGCTTGCCATAATCGTTGTATCGCTAATCGGAGAACAGTGGTCGCCCGCAACCGCACCCGCCATACAGGCAGAAATGGAGATGATGCGCAAGGGATTGTCCACAGCCGGAAAGACAGCAATGCAGATGGGAATGAGAATTCCAAAGGTGCCCCAACTGGTACCCGTTGCAAAGGCAAGGAAGGCGGCAATCACAAAGATAATGGCAGGCAGGAAATTCTGCAGGCCCTGGGCACTGTTTTCCACCATGCCAGCCACATACTTTGCCGCGTCCAGAGAATCGGTCATGGCCTTGAGCGTCCAGGCAAGCGTCAGAATCAGAATGGCGGGAACCATTGCCTTAAAGCCATCGGGCACACAGCCCATGCATTCCTTAAAGGAAAGCACACGGCGAATCAAAAAAACAGCAATCGTAAGAAGCAAGGCGGCAAAAGAGCCCAGCACAAGACCTACGGAAGCGTCAGAATTGGCAAATGCATCCACAAAATTTTTATGGTCTTCGCCGCTGGCAAAAAATCCGCCGGTATAAATCATGCCTATCGTACAGAGGACAATCAGGCTGACAATAGGAAATACCAGATCAAAGACCGTACCGCGGGCTGTAACTTTCTTGTCATCAGTTTCCAGCATATCTGCCCTGCTTTCCTCATAGTCTGCCATGGGACCAAATTCAAACTGCATAAAGACGAGCAGGAACATCATGCCAATGGTGAAGAAGGCATAGAAGTTAAAGGGAATTGCCTTGCAGAAAAGAGCCAGGCCGTTCTCACCCTCGCTGACAAAGCCTGCCACCGCCGCAGCCCAGGAAGAAATGGGAGCGATGATACAGACGGGAGCGGCCGTTGCGTCAATGAGATAGGCCAGTTTTTCCCGGGAAACCTTGTATTTTTTGGTAATGGGGCGCATGACCGAGCCGACAGTAAGGCAGTTGAAGTAATCGTCGATGAAAATCAGAATTCCAAGGCAGATTGTCGCAACCTGTGCGCCCACCTTGCTCTTGATGTGCTTTTTTGCCCATTCGCCAAAAGCGGCGGAGCCACCCGCATTGTTCATAAGGGCAACCATGATGCCCAGCACCACAAGGAATACCAGAATGCCTACGTTCCAGCTGTCTGAAAGCTGCTTAATCATGCCCTCGTTGAAGACATGGGTAAAAAAACCGGTAAAGCCACTGCCTGCGTCAAATGCAAAGAAAGCACCACCGATTAAAATGCCAATGAAAAGCGATGAATACACTTCCTTAGTGATAAGGGCAAGTGCAATTGCCACAATCGGCGGCACCAAAGACCAGAATGTTCCTACCATTTTTTATTCTCCTGCCTTTTTGAGCTTTGTAAAATCCGTTTTGAGCGGCTTTTCTATGCCGTCGTTATCCAGTTTTTCAATAACCTTGATGGCATAGTTCAATTTATCCAATGAGCCTGCAGCACAATAGGTTTTTATCTGCCTAAGTGCATCCAACACTTCCTTATTAGTCATAGCGACCTCCTTTTTTAACAATCGTTATCCAAGAACTGTCAAAGTGAATTTTGTCCAATATATCTTTTTTTTCAAGTTTTGGCGGCTGCTTTATAGTGAATTTCAAAGCATTTTTAGGAATTTCTGTATGAATAGTAAACTGTGATCCATGTGGTTGCCAAGTAAAACAAATCCTTTCATTCTTATCAAGTCCAATAAGATTACCGTTTTTATTTACAGTCCAATGATAATCAGTTGTCCTGTAGCGAAGGGTTTCTTCTTCAAACAGTGTATATGAAAGTAAATCATCACTACGAACTAAGATAGAAGTGCGTAACTGGCTGTAATGGTCATTTGCTATATTCACACGCTCATTCCAAATTCCTAAAACTGCTTCCCCAGTTTTTTGTACATCTTTATGTGGGTCTGTAATTCCGTAGGAATAATCTGGGGAACATCGTCCACTTATAAGACGAATATTCCTGGCTGAAAATGGGTCTGGATTTTTCACTGTTTTCATAGACCAGCAATTTTTATCGAGTACCACATCTGCTATTCCAACTGGAGAGTCCAAATGAGTTCCCTTTATTGCTTGAGCAAAAGCATCTCCCCAGTCACTTCCACTTATATCAGTTCTTCCGATATATAAAAGATATACAAAATAGCCGCCTATTTCGTTTATTAAAGATTCCGGAAAGATATTAAGCGGATATAACTCTTTTGTCGTAAGTTTCTTTGAATCCCTGAGTCTCGGATGTTGCTCCATTCTCTTTTCTCCGTAATATTGCGTCTATTTTTTTTGCTACCATTCGAATCATTGGAACGGCAACAGAATTGCCCGTCTGACGACGAATTTCTTGTACTGAAACTACTATTTTATAACTGTCGGGAAAGCCTTGTAATCTAAGCAATTCCCTTGGTGTGAAACGTCTTTCTCCATTTACCAAGAGATAATTGTAGGATGCTCCTGTCCGCAAGGCACAAGAATAATCCAAAATTGAAATATTACCCGATTTATTTTCATGCCACACAGATGGAAAGAACTTAATTTTATCGGTTGTAAAATCCAATCTTTTTTGCCTGATTTTTTCTGAAGCATAAAAGTTTGCAGGTATATTGCTTTCATCCTCCAAAACACTTGCTAAATTATATTCTTTTTTTTCAAAATCAAAATTAAATTTTTCAGAATCAGATTTATCTAAAAAACCGACAATTATAATCCGTTCTCGTTTTTGTGGAAGTCCGAAATCAAGTGCATTTAAAACTTGATATTTTACATGATACCCAAGATGAGAAAGTTTTTGAAGGATAACTTTAAAAGTATTTCCATGGTCGTGTGTTGTAAGTTGTTTTACGTTTTCCAATAAAATTGCTTTTGGCTTGTGATAAGCAAGGATTCTCTCAATTTCAAAAAACATTGTACCACGAGTGTCATTGAATCCTTGCATCTTTCCCATTATTGAAAATGCTTGGCATGGAAAACCTGCTAAAAGAATATCGTGAGGAGGAATGTCCTGCTCTTTGATTTTTGTTATATCGCCAGCGGGAATATCACCAAAATTTGCAGTGTATGTTTTGCAAGCGTTTTTATCCCATTCTGAGGAAAATACACATTTGTAACCAAGTTCGTCAAAAGGCAGTCGAATTCCACCGATTCCTGCAAATAAATCTATGAATTTTATGGACTTTGCGGTTTGCATTTTTCCTCCAAAGTAATTCATGCTAGATTATATCATATCTTATAATAAATCTACAGAACACATCGCACTTTGTGCCCTGGGCTGATTTCCTTCCACGCAGGGATTTGGCTGCGGCATTTTTCAGTCGCATGGGGGCAGCGGTGGGCAAAAGGACAGGCATGGAGATTTTCCAGCGTGGTTTTTACTTCGCCGCTTGCAGGAGCGCGGGCACTGCTTGAGTCTGCAAAAAGCAACTGGGTATAGGGATGGGCAGCCGTCTTGTACAAATCTGCGGCGGGGGCTTCTTCCACCAGCATGCCACGGTACATGACACCAATGGTATCGCAAAAGTAGCAGGAAACCCGCAAGTCATGGGCGATGAATAAAAATGAAATCCTCCGCTTTTCGCGAATTTCCTGCAAAAGATTGAGAATCTGACTTTGCACCGATACATCCAGCGCGCTTACCACTTCGTCACAGAACATGACTTCCGGCTGCATGATAAGAGCACGGGCTATGGAGATTCTTTGCCGCTGGCCGCCAGAAAATTCAGACGGCTTTTTTTCCAAATCCAGCGGATCCAGACCAACTTCCTCCATGATGCGGGCTGCTTCTTCCCAGGCGGTCTTTTTGCCCGGCCAGAGGGTAGAATATTTGTAGCTTGCCGTAAGAATATTGAACACGGAAAGACGGGGATTTAAGGAGCGGGAAGGATCCTGAAAGACATACTTGATTTTTTCCCGATAGGTGCGAAGCTGCTTATAGTTATAGAGAAGCATGTTCTGCCTTGACGCGCTAGGGATAGGAGCGGCGTCAGTTGCCGGATTGGCAGCGTAGCGTCGAGCCGGCAATGGAGCGGAAGCGGAACCGCGGATAGCCCGACCGCCGTCTGTCGGCGGGAGCGCCCGAACTTGTCCAGGGGTGTACCAGATTGCGCCACCATCGGCCTTGTACATGCGCACCAACATTCGCGCAGTGGTGGTCTTGCCGCAGCCAGATTCGCCTACCAGACCGTAGGTTTTGCCCCGCTCAATGCCAAAGGAAACATCGTTTACGGCGTAGACAAAATGATTCTGTCTGGCAAAAAAACCTGCATCCAGCGTAAAGCGTTTGGTCAGATGTTCGGCTTGAATGATAAAATCAGGCATTATGAGTGTTGTCTCCGCTTTTATTGTATAAATGCACCATGTCTTTGATTCGCTTTGCCGGACGAACCAGTTCCGACATCGACTCTCCCTTGTTCATCGTGTCGATAATTGCCGCCATGTAGCGGTTTATGTTCACGGAGCAATACCAGGCCTTTTCCTTGAGTTCAGGCTTTTGGTAAACGAGATTGGTAGTAAATACGCGGTCAAAGACCCCTTCTTCATACGCCTTGTCAAATTTTTCAAGGCCGTTGGTAAAAAGACCGAACGTTGCAAACATGAGCACCCGCTTTGCCCCGCGGCTTTTCAGTTGCTTTGCCACATCAATCATACTGCCGCCTGAAGAAATCATGTCGTCAATAACGATGCAGTCCTTTCCCTCAACGGATTCGCCGCAAAAATCATGGGCGATAATGGGATTCATGCCGTCAACAATGGTGCTGTAATCCCGCCGTTTGTAAAACATGCCGATGTTCACGCCAAAAATGGAAGCCATAAAGACAACCCTGTCTGTGGCTCCCTCGTCAGGAGAAATAAACATCATGTGGTCGCTGTCGATGGTTAAATCTTCGTATTCGGTAAGCAGTCTCTGGGTAAATTGCAGTGCAGGCGAGACATTTTCAAAGCCGCTCAGGGGGATGGCACACTGCATTCGGGGGTCATGGGCATCAAAAGTGATGACTTCGTACACACCCATGTTTTCTAGTTCCTGAAGCATAACCGCACAGTCCAAGGATTCCCGCTGAATGCGACGGTGCTGACGGCTCTCATAGAGGAAAGGCATAATCACCGTGATTCGAGCAGCCTTGCCGTTACAGGCGGCAATAATGCGCTTTAGATCCTGAAAATGGTCGTCTGGCGACATGCGATTAACCGCTCCGTCCATTTTATAGGTGATTGACGGATTACACACGTCCACAAGGATATACAAGTCTCTGTCCCGCACGGATTCTTGCAGAATGCCTTTGGCCTCGCCAGAACCAAAACGCGGGCATTGGGCGGATATCAAAAAATGCTGTCCATTCCGCCATTCTGATAGAATCGAGTCGATTTTGTTCCCCATGTTTCGGGCAGATTCCAATGCGATAATTCCAAGTTTTCGTGTCATATATGCTCCCTCATTTTGTAACATGCTATATTTTGCTTGCATGACTCTTGTGCATAGTGACACCGGGGGGCAAAAGGGCAGCCGGGTTCAGGATGAGCGGGATCGGTGACGCGGCCGGGAATGGAAATGAGTTTTTCCTTGCTGTAGTGGGTGCCGAATTTTGGGCTGGAGGCCAGCAAAGCCCGGGTATAGGGATGACGGGCGTGATGCATAATCTGGTCAGCGGAGCCTTTTTCCATGATGAGGCCACCGTACATAACCACAATATCGTCACAAAGTCCTGCCACAAGTTCAATGTTGTGGCTGATAAATATAATGGAAAGATTTCGTGTTTTGCGCAATTCTGCCAAAAGCCCCACAATCTGAGCCTGAATGGTTACGTCCAGAGCGGTGGTAGGTTCATCGGCAATCAAAAGCTGGCAGCCCTGAGCCAGGGCAAGGGCGATTCCGATACGCTGAAGCTGACCACCGGAAAACTGGTGGGGATAATTTTTTAGGCGGCGCCGGGGGTCAGGCAAGCCCACTTCGGTCAGGAGCTCCTCTGCCCTTTTGTCTGCCTCTTCACGACTGATTTGTGGCTCCAGATTACGGAAAGTCTCAAAGAAAACGGAGCCCATGTTCTGGAGGGGGTCAAAGGAGCGGCCGGGTTCCTGAAAAATCAAGCCGATTTTCTTTCCGCGATAGGCCCGCATTTCTTTTTGGGAAAGGGCAGTAAGTTCGGTGCCGTCAAAGAAGATTTTTCCCTCGACGGTGGCATTGGAAGGATGCAAGGCAGGAATTGCCGTAGTTGTGACGGATTTACCGCTTCCTGATTCGCCTACGATGCCAAGGATTTGCCCCCGCTGCATGTCAAAGGAGACGCCCCGCACCGACTGAATGACCGTTTGTGTCGTACCCCGCAATACCGTGAAAGATACGCGAAGATTCTGGACGGAGAGAAAAGAGCCGGGGGAAGCAGCAGCCGATGACTCTTCCGAAGCAGTATTGGACACAGATGCAGAAGGTGCTTCTTTCTGTTGAATTCCCCGTTTTTTCTTCCAGGTAGAGAAAATAATATGGTAGGGGTCAAAATAATCCCGCAGGGCATCGCCAATAAAGTTGAAGGCCAGCGTCGTTGCAAGCAAAAGCCAGACAGGAGTAAGGAGCCAGGGGAAGTTTTTGAGATTTGAAAGCGTAGAAATGTCCCGGTTAATCAGACTTCCCCAGCTGACGGCAGGATCGGCAATGCCAAGCCCCAAATAAGAAAGCGTTGTTTCGCTCATGATAAAGCCAGGAATGGCAAGGGTTGTTGAGACAATCAAAAGGCTTGTGGTCTGCGGAATGATGTGGGCAAAAATAATCACCGTGGATGGAATACCCTCCAGACCTGCGTCAAGGACAAATTCCTCCCGCTTGATTGCGTGAATCATGCCCCGTAAGGTTCGTGCCGTACCCGGCCAGCCCACAAGGGAAAGAATGACCGTGATGACCATGTAGGCAGTGCCCGTATCCATCTTTGTGTTTAAAATGGAGCGGAGAAAGAGAATCAAGTAGAGGCTGGGGATAAGCATGAGGAATTCGCAGACCCGCATGATGAACCAGTCAGGCTTTCCGCCATAATAGCCGGCAAGACCGCCAAAAAGAATGGCAAGCACCAGAGAAATCGCACTCGCCACAAAGCCAATGGTAAGGGAGATGCGGCTTCCGTAAACCATGCGGCTAAAAAGGTCTCGCCCCAGATTGTCCGCGCCAAAGAGGAAGACCGGGTAGATTTGTCCAGTGACTGCATCGGGCTTGGTGCCAAAAAGGTGGCGGCTGCAGGGAATGAGACCGAAGATTTTGTATTCCTCGCCTTTTACAAAAAATGAAATCTGGTGGTAAAATTCAGGTCCTTTGACTTTTGCATAGTGCCAGACAATCGGATTTATAACGCGGTATTCACGGGCTACCAGACCATTTGCCCCCTTTTTACCCAAGGAAAAGGCGATGTTTGAAGGATGGAAGGTATCTTCTTCAAAAGTACGCGTGGGCGTATAGGGGGCAAAAAAGGGTGCAAAAACCATGACCAGATACAGAACAAGCAGAACAAAAACAGAGGTCATGGCAAGCGGTCGTGTCTTAAAGTATTGAAAGAGCCTAGTCATACAGTTTTTCCAGACTCTTTAGTATACCATATCTTGCAAGAAAAAGCACTACTTCCATCATGGCAAACGCATTATGGCAAACGCATTATAATCCATTCGCAAGTGAGACAAAAAGGGCACAGGTAACAGAGTCTCAGCAAAAACGAAAAATGAGTCCGCTTACGGAAAAGCGCGTCTGGTTC